>Ga0181516_10000082_pt1 | contig 95595 bp, 83 predicted proteins | sample PEATcosm2014_Bin_25_FD_121104 | JGI IMG/M metagenome (GOLD analysis project Ga0181516, IMG submission 121104) | Peatland microbial communities from MTU Mesocosm Facility, Houghton, MI, USA - PEATcosm2014_Bin01_10_metaG | ecosystem: Environmental > Terrestrial > Soil > Wetlands > Peat | place...
GATCATGTAGGCGTTCGCCCCGGCGTCCCCATGTGCTGGACGTCGGGCTCCTCCCTAAAGTCAGGAGTATGTGCGTGTCAGGAAAGCGCGCGAAGATATGTCAGGGCAATGTGCGAAGCGACAGCATATAAACTATTCCACCCGGTACCAAGCGACCAGCTTGAAAAGCGGGCAAATATATCCATTCCTTGCGGTACCAGACGCGAAGCGCTTGATGGGGGGCACGGGCGAGATGGATTACTTGACTGCAATCTATAATGTAAACCGAGCCTGCCGAGAGACGGGGTTTTTATTGGCCGTCCCCGCCCTGTCACCCATGTGAAAAAGCCGACACGAAACGAGCCGCGCCCTGGCGCGGCCAAGTTAAGCGGAACTCTGTGTTCACAACACGAGCGAAGTTTGGTGCATACTACTATCCATTCCTCTCGGAACATAGTACGAAGCGCCTTGGGGGCGGTATGGGCAGGATGGTAGGTTTTACGAAGGGCCGCAGCCCAGTCTGCACTAACCTGCTTTTCTCACGAAACCGATGCCAGTGCTCGCAGCCGAACTAAGGGCGAGTTTGATGCTTGATGAAAAGCACCGAAGCTCCCCGTATCGCTATAAACCCGGGTATTGGACGCGCCTCATGCGAACGCAAGCCTCAAACCGGCGGGATATCGGGTACACAAGGACAGTCGTGCCTCATCATGGTGAATGTGGTGGTGATTGATTCCTGCAGGAGAGTGATCTTTAGCCAGTGGAGAACGCAAGGGCACACGAGCTCCACAGATCCCAATAGGGATAGGCGCAGGTCAGCCTGAGCACGACGCGCCTGACCGAAGTTGAAACGGTGACGGCGACCTTGAGCAGCTTCAGACGGATGGTCGATACCTGTGCCGTCGCGAGTTCGGTTCCCATGAGGGCGGTGCGACGGAGCTCCACGAAAAACAAGTATGCCACGGACGAGAGCCACAGGCGCAGCTGATTCGCCTTGAACGCGTGGCACGAGGTCCGGTCTGCGAAGAGGAAGAGCTGCTGCTCCTTGATCCGGTTTTCCATGTTACCGCGAGCGCAGTAGAGATCCTCGTAGAGTTCCCTGGCGGGCCAGCTTTCGGAGTGAAGGTTCGTGACGACGAACCGGGGATTGGGCCCTTTCGCCAGATGCTCGGCCTTGCCGACGACCCGCCGCGACCGCGACCATGACGAGCGTGTCCGGGAGGTGAGTTCGCGGAATACCCGGTAGCCGTGGCCGGTGCGATCGAAGCCTTCGCGGGCCTCGCGAAGTGAAAACCCGAGTTTTCGGACGAGCCTGGAATTACGGGCCAATCCGAGGAGGTAGCCGACGTCATGCTTTTCGCACCAGCGCATGAAATCGTCTCGACAGAACCCTGAATCGGCCCGTGCGATGATCTTCGTTTCCGGCCAGGCTTCGCGGATCCTGTTGACCAGGAAGGCGATCGTCGGGGTCGATCCCGCAGCAGCATCCTGATCGGCGGTGCGTAGGTCAGCCGCCACGAGGTGCTCACCGCAGAAGACATATAGTGGCAGGAAGCAATACTCGTCATGGTAGCCGTGGAAGAATCGCCCTTCCTGTTCCCCGTGCACGGGGTCGTCCGTGGCATCGAAGTCGAGCACGATCTCGGTGGGCGGTTGCTCGTACGACGAGAGGAACGCATCCACGAAAAACTGTCGGATCGCCGTCCCATCCCAGTCGAGCTTGTGATAACGGTCGCCTTCGACCTTCTCCCTCGCGCTCAGCTCAAGGCGGTTGAGCGTGCTCTTCCCCGCCAGGGCTCCCGATTCCTGCTCGCGGGCGCAGACCAGGTTGAGCAGCGGATCGTAACGCCACTCGTCGTGATCGTTGAGGTCCTCGTAGCCAAGGCAGATCCCGAATACCCGCTGCGTCAGCAACTCCGCCACGCTGAAGCTCGTCTTGCCGCGTTGTCGACGATCCTGGCAGCATGCCGCCATGCTCGAAATGAATCCGCGCCGTCGCTCGATCTGCTGAAGAAGGATCAATCCGCCGTCGCTCGAGGCGATTTCGCCGTCATGCCGAACGACGATCCTTTTGTTGCGCGGACCTTGTAGATTGAGTTCAATCTGCATACACTCTGTATTCATACGGGGCCTTCTTTCCTCTTGTTCATCTGCTTGTGGTAAAACAGATTATACAAGAAAAAAAGGAAGCCCCGTTACTTATTGTGAGATATTCGGGCTAAACGGGCCGCCGAATGCACGAAAGACGAGCCATCGATTCCGAGACCACAAAAGCAGAAGGAGAAAGCTTCTACGATGTTGCGATCAGTCGGGACTGATTGAAGCCATGCATCGGCGATGAAGCGGTGACAGACTAATTGTCATGCAGCTCAGTCTGTTTTGCATGCCGGTGTATTGCCCAAGATTCGCAAGTTGTCTATTTGTGAACTTGACAGGAGAGGAATGGGACAATATCCTAATCTTGCTTGGCATAATTCCTTTGCCAATAATCTATCTTGGTGACTCTTGTCCTTGAATGATCAGGGCTCAGTTATGCGTATTCAAGAGCAGATACAAAAGGGGTTTGCAAATCAGGAGAATTCAATCCATGGGATCTTCCAATTTTCGTACTGCCTCAGAAATGATACTCTTCGAGTTTATTGAGAAGGGAACCCAGCGAGATATTCATTACACGCCACCCAAGGTGGCAAGAGAACTCGTAGGGTTTGCCTCTGATCTAAAACCATCCATCATTGCTGATCTTAGCGCAGGTCGTGGTGATTTGCTGCTGGAGGCAGAAAAGCTGTGGCCAAACTCGGACTTTATCGCCACCGACATCGACGCATCGGCTATCCGTCGATTAAAACACAATCGACCGAGCTGGATGATAGGTCGTTGTGACTTGCGAAACCCAGAGTCGAGAAGGGCATGCCTACCACTCAAACATGCTTTAGGCATGGTTTCCCTTCTTCTCCTAAATCCGCCGTTCACTTGTCGTGGAGGGACTCGGTTTAACGCCACAACAACACAAGGCACAATGAGCGCAAGCACAGCGATGTCATTCATGCTATTAGCCCTTCCTTACCTGCATGCCACTGGTACAGCTATTTCAGTACTGCCATCAGGGTGTGTTCATACTTCTCGCGATAGAAGAGCATGGGACTATATAAAGACTAGATACTCGGTCATTATCCTCGCCAAGTGTGAAAAGGGAACCTATGAAGATTCTGCGGCCTCGACTATTATTGTGCGTCTGTCGCCACTGCAGTCCTCCACCGCAACCCTAAACCTCCCAACAGCAACTCGGAGTAAACCCAATTTCCTAGTTAAAGTAATTCGAGGCTGCTGCCCAACATACACCGGGGCCCAGGATCTCAATGCCCCGAGCTTGGTTCACTCAACTGATTTGCGCAATGGTATTGTTCACGTAAATGGTCGCCATGGCTTTGGTGTCCATCGTTGCGTGAAAGGACCAGCAGTGTTGATCCCTCGTGTGGGCTTAATTTCAGAAAGCAAAATAGCCATACTAAATGACGGTCCGGAAATCATGCTTTCTGATTGCGTGATCGCACTGAAAACTACATCTATGTTCGTCGCGGATTCAGTCCGAAAGCTGATAGTCGAAAATTTCGACACGCTCCAAGCCAACTATGTGGGCACTGGTGCTCCGTTTATAACTATTGAGAGATTAAAAAACGCCTTACTCTATATGGGAGTATGCGCAAATGACGACTGACTTAATGCTAAGCTCTATCCAAGAAGTATCTGAATCATTCGTGCTATCAAAAATCCAATTCCTTGTAGACGTCCATTTGTGGCCAGATCGCCAAGTTTTGGATCCAGGATCCTGGCTCCGCAATTTCAATGCCAGCGAACGTCGACACGCACTCAACTTGCTTAATGTTTTTCTCTATGTGAGTGACCCACTTGTTGACGCGATTTTCCGCTCTGCCATTCAATCCTTGAGCGCCTCTATAACTGCTAATTCTATCTCTCTTTCAGATGCCAAGGCACATTGGAGATCCTTCTTAGCGACGGTACTCATAACATATGTTGAAGGTGAATCGCCAAATCCAACAGATAGCGGTGTGCTTTTTGCTCGGAAGGCCAGACAAGTTCTCTCAATCGATGAGGGACAAATTCGGTCACCGATTGAGGCGCTGCTTGAACTAACACGCGACCCAAGCATTCCAATACTGCTTGTTGATGATTTCGTAGGCGGGGGAAGCCAGATTTGTGCGACCTGGTCAAGACCTTACGAGATCGCACCTGGACGAAGAGCAAGCTACCTCAACGCAGCTACTAGTGGCGCCAGTATCACATACACACCTCTTATTGCAACAAGCCATGGCCTAGACGCGATTTCAGAAAAATATCCTGAACTTCGGATTTTCCCTGCACATATTCTTGGTGCTCAGTATAGCTTAACTGATCCTCAATCAATGCTATGGCCGGATTCGTTACGATCATCAGCCGATGATTTTCTGTATGAGGCAAGTCGCCGCGCCGGAATTGTTGATGACTCTGAATATGGATGGAAAGGATATCACGATTTATCCCTGCCTTTGGCATTTTCACATTCCGTTCCTGATTCCACACTCCCCCTCTATTTCTGGGAAAACAAAGGGTGGGCCCCACTCATCCGAAGGACATGAAGCCAATGGAAAGATTCGAAAATGGCGATTTCAGACGAGGATTGGCTGAAGTCTTCTCCGGCTATAGAGCAGAATGGCTTGGGAAAGAAGTATTTGAACTTTTTACAGAACCCGGCTATTTCCCACAATTAACAACCTCACATCCTTGCTTTCTTATCGGCGGACGAGGAACTGGCAAGACAACGGCGCTTCGCTGCTTGTCGTATTTAGGGCAAGAAGTCTTGCAAGCCGGAACAGGAAAAGAGCCAGAGAACTGGCCATACTTTGGAATGTACTATCGGGTCAACACAAACCACGTGCGCGCATTTTCTGGCCCCGAACTCTCTGACGCTCGCTGGATACAGTTATTTGCCCACTATATAAACTTGGAGTTTTGCGAGCTCGTCCTTCACTTCCTTGACTGGTATGGTTCACATCACAGAGAAGCGCCTTTGCTGGGAAGCGAAGCAATTGGCGCTATTGGTGCCACATTTAGTTTCGATGGAATAGAGAGTGCCAGCCAACTCACGAAACAGTTAAAACTCACTCGATTGCGATATGAAGCCACAATAAATAACATTGCCGACGCAGAAAAGATGCCAACACTGTCCATGCAGGCTGCACCAATAGATGAGATATTACGAGAAGTAAAACTTCTACCACAATTTGCAGAGAAGACTTTCTTTTTTCTCGTTGATGAGTACGAAAACCTAGACAACCAGCAGCAGCGGGTTTTCAATACTCTTATAAAGCATTGCGGCTCTCTATATTCTTTCAAGGTGGGCGTTAAGGAACTTGGGTTTAGGGAAAGATCAACACTGAACGCTCTTGAACAATTAGTACATCCTGCTGATTACAAGATGATCAACATAGCAGATGAACTGGGTGGTCGTTTCCCAGAATTCGCAAGCAGAGTGTGCAAATTGCGGCTGGAGAGGGTCCTAGGTACAGGTATCAACGTACCGAGCCCGCAATCGCTATTCCCAGAGCTTTCGGTCGAAGAGGAGTCAATTGAGCTTGGCATACTGGACATTATTCCATCAATCCAAAAAGAACTTAATATTAATGGTGCAATTGACCATGATTTTATAAGGTGGATTGAACAGATGCACCCATTGGAACTCTACACGGCAGCATGCCGTTCTGAAGTTGAGGGCTTAACGATTAACGAGAAGTTATCGTCTGCTTGGAATGATTTGGCAAAATGGCATGAACAATATGATAACCACAAGAGCGCATATCTGTATTCGATCAGGCGGAACAAAAGAGGAATCCGAAAATACTTCGCTGGCTGGCACGTGTTTTGCCTCCTTGCCGCAGGCAATATTCGCTATTTGCTCGAGCTTGTTGATCAAGCTCTGACCAATCAATTGGATGAGAATGGTGAGATTTTCGGCCCTGTTTCTGCGAAGCTGCAGACAGAAGCGGCACAGACAACTGGACAAAAGAACCTTCGTGAACTGGAAGGGCTTTCGCTTGGTGGTGCCAAACTAACCCGGCTCCTTCTAGGATTAGGCCGAATCTTTCAAATAATGGCCGAGGACCCCATAGGCCATACCGCAGAGGTCAATCAGTTTCACCTGTCTGCTGATTTCGCTGATAGCATTCTTCGCGAGCAGGTGACATCACTTGTCGCAGAAGGGATAATGCACCTTGCCCTTCTTCGATACGCGGGCAGCAAACTTCAAGACCAGTCTGATATCCGCCAATTTGACTATTCGATCCATCCTATCTTTGCACCTTTTTTCGGATTCAGCCACCGTAGAAAAAGAAAGATAGAGCTATCTGACAAACAGATCTGGGATTTAATCGATAGCCCAACTGAGAGCATTCGGACTATCCTGAGGCAGCAAAAACGACCAGTCGATAACATCCTTCCGGAGCAATTGGCCCTGTTCGCGGAGTATTATGCACTACCACATTGATGAGCCACTTTTCACGACCATTAAGCAGGATGCCTCACAACTTCGCCCCCAAAGTGGCAGCCTCTATATTTCTGGCACGTCCGTGGAGGAAAGGAGTCTTCATACCACAAAATGGGAGGCTAATTGCCCTGATGTTGTCTTCGCCCATCTACAGGCTCAGGATAGGGCTGTTGCAAGTCTTTTAATAGGCGATACGCTAACTACCTTCAGGCTTCGAAGCGCCAAGGAAATAAACGCCTTCTTGAGCAATCAGCATTACATTGCAGTGTATTTGGACGTAACCGGACTTCCTCATCATGTCTGGGCACCGCTGCTACGTGCGTTAAGGTCAAGGTCTGAACCAGCGTATGTTGTTTATATAGAACCCGGCGAATATAGGTTTAGTTCTGCTCCCACAGAGGCGACAATATTCGACCTAAGCGAAAGCATAGAAGGTATTGGCCCATTACCAGGTTTTGTATCGCTTTCTGATGATATGCCAGATGAAGCACTGTTCGTGCCGCTTTTGGGGTTCGAGGGCCCCCGTTTCCGATTTATTCTTGAAACGGTTCAGCCCAAGCGATCCAATATATGTCCAGTTATTGGCGTTCCCGGATTTCGTCCCGAGTATCCTTTCTACACCTATCTTGGGAATAGGCTTCAACTCGAGGAGACAAAGGCTTGGCAAAATGTGCGCTTCGCTGCTGCCAACTGCCCTTTCTCGATCTATCAATTGCTCCAAGAATTAGCGCGAGAGCATTATTCTCGTCGGCTAAAAATAGCTTTAATTGGCACAAAACCACACGCTCTTGGAGCGGTTTTGTATTACTTGGATCATCAGAGTACTACCGAGCTCGTCTATGACTATCCCGTTCGGAAAGCAAAGCGTACTACAGGAATTTCCCGGGCTTGCATCTATGATCTTTCCCTAATGCCGCCCATCCGAATCGATCGGGGCGAGAGATTTGGCTAGTCGCGACTACTTAGGTGATCTTTGATAATGATCTGTGACCATGTTTCGTATTCAAGGCTATGCGGCATTAATTCTGGAATAGAAACGAAGCCGCAGTCGATAGGCGTTCGATATTCCCTTGGCCGAACTATAGCAGAAGCGAGCCAATATTCATAAACGATGCCAAGATGAACCTTCCCCACGGAATTTGATTCATCATTCAGGACACCAAGAAGTACCGGCTTTCCCGTCCAAGTAAAATCGAACTCCTCTTGTGCTTCTCGAACTCTAGCCAAATCAAAAATCTCTAGGATGCTCTTAACTTCAAGTGGAACATCTTGTCGCTTGACATGTCCACCAATCCCTATAGAACAAAAACTATGCAATCGCGTCTCTCCTGAACGGCTCGAGCGCTTATATCGAAACACCAAATCCCCAAACCTAAAAATCGAATAAACTATGATCTGTTTATAATTTGGGTCTATCTCCGCGCACTCGCGAGTCATGAATTCAAAATCTTAGGAAATGTGTGATAACAAATATTCGTCTTTTGCGAGACCCCTGATTGGCAGGGAAGGTAGCATAGCCGCTCGACAAACCATCACCTCCTCTCCATTTCTCATCCGGGAACTCCTTGATGATCTAATTTTACAAAGTTTATCTCCTATATCCTACCAAATACAGCCCCACAGAATTGAATTTCAGCAAGACCTAACCTATGTGTGGGGTACAGGAGCCCAATCAGACGGTCCCGCGCCAGGCAGGGTTAGTCGCGGGATCGACAGTCACAACATTGACTCTCAAGCATCCAAAGTTCGTTAGCAGTGCTCCCCTCAATCAAAGGCATCGTCCCCGAAGGCTTCGAAGCGATCATTTGAGCGCCAAATGAGCCCTCATCAAGGCAGCGCTCGCCCTCGAAAAGGCCGACCGGTCCAAGATGTTCGACGACGAGAAGGTCGGTTTCAAGATCACGAAGCGCGCCCTCGAGGAGCCGATCCGCCAGATCGCCGAGAACGCGGGAGTCGACGGCTCCATCATCGCCGACCGCGCCAAGAACGAGAAGAAGGACATCGGTTTCGACGCCGCCAAGATGGAGTGGGTCGACATGGTCAAGTCCGGCATCATCGACCCGGCCAAGGTCACCCGCTCCGCCCTGCAGAACGCGGCCCCCGTCGCGGCCCTGCTGCTCACCACCGAGTGCGCCATCACCGATCTCCCCGAGCCGAAGTCGCCCCCCATGGGCGGCGGCGGCGGTGGCATGGGAGGAATGGGCGGCATGGGCGGGATGGACTACTAAAGGTCGTGCCGCTTCACTGCCAAGCCAAAGGGCGCTCCTGCAAGGGCGCGCCCTTTTTGTTTCGTTACGAAGCAGGCGAGCCCATTCCGACCATGCCAAACGGCCGACGCGCAACGAGCCGCGCTATAGTGCGGCCAAGGTGGGCGGAACTCCTTGGCCCGCGATGGCAGGCATACATTCCATTCCTCTAGCCCCCGGGCCAAAGGCCCAGCCCTTCTGGGCGCTTGTTCTCACTGACCCGGCTTTTCTGCTATAGTCGGTTTCCCCAGGGAGAACTCAGATGAAACCGCTCCATCAGGACTCGAAGGCCGGCGATCTCGCGAAGATGTACGAACAGAGTTTTTCCGGAATGGGATACTTCAAGCCCGGCCAGGCGGTGGAGACCGAGGTCGTGTCGATTTCCAAGGACTGCGTATTCCTGCAGCTCAATGGGAAGAGCGAGGGAATCCTCGACCGGGATGAGCTGACCGACAAAGATGGGAATCTCACCGTCAAGGTGGGAGACCGGCTCCGGGTCTGCTTCCTCAATGCCGAAAACGGGGAGATGCGTTTCACCACCAGGATCAGCGGGAACGCGGCCGGCGCCGGGATGCTGGAAGAAGCCTATCTCGAGAAGATGCCGGTGGAAGGTCTGGTCGAAAAGGAAATCAAGGGCGGCTACGAAATCAAGATCGGCGAGTTCCGCGCCTTCTGCCCCTACTCCATGATGGGCGAAAAACGCTCCGACAATTCCGCGGAATATATCGGGAAGCGCCTGTCCTTCAAAATCCAGGAGTACAAAAATAACGGCCGGAGCATCCTCGTCTCCAACAGGGTGATTCATGAAGAGGCCCGCAAGGAGAGGCTCGAGGCGCTGAAGAAGACCCTCCATGAGGGCATGGTCATCACGGGCTCGATCGCATCCATCCAGTCATATGGCGCCTTCGTCGACCTGGGCGGCATTCAGGCCCTGCTGCCCGTTTCCGAGATCAGCCGCTCCCGCGTGGAGGACATACAGACTCACCTGTCGGTCGGCCAGGAAATCCAGGCTTCCATCCTGAAGATCGACTGGAAGAGCGAGCGCATAACCCTCAGCATGAAAAGCCTCCTTGCCGATCCCTGGGAAACGGCGTCGGGGAAATACCCGGAGGGTTCGAAGCATACGGGCACGGTCGTTCGCCTTGCCGATTTCGGCGCCTTCGTTTCCTTGGAGCCCGGCATCGACGGCCTGGTGCACAGCTCTGAAATCAGCAAGGCCAGCAACTATGGCACGATCCGCGAAGTAAACGTAAAGCTTGGTCAAACCCTGTCGGTGGAAATTCTCGGCGTAGACCAGGTCAACAAGAGGATTTCCCTGAAGCCCGCGACGACGATCGAGGAAGACGAGACTACGGCGAAGTACCTGAGCGATTCGGCCAATTCCACGACCTACAATCCATTCGCCGCGCTACTCAAAAAGAAATGATCGGCCCCGAGGGGGCGAGGGAGGAATCATGTGCCGGAATATCAAGCCCCTCTTCAATTTTGATCCGCCGGCCACAGAGCTGGAAATCCGCGGCGCCGCGCTCCAATTCGTGAGAAAGCTTTCTGGTTTCCAGAAACCGTCCAAAGTCAACGAGGCTGTCTTTAATCGCGGGGTGGATGAGGTAGCCGCGGCGGCCAGGGCCCTCCTCGGCTCGCTGGTCACCGCCGCGGAGCCCCGGAACAGAGAGCTCGAGGCTGAACGCGCGCGGGCCAAGATCCAGAGAAGATTCAATCCAGTCCAGGGCGCAAGCAAGGGCTTGGGCATCAGGCGGGGCGATCTAGGCCATACATAGCGGCGCGGGCAATTCAAAAAACAGCCTGATCGTCACCAGGGAAAGACCACCGATGATATAATGACCGCCTGCGGAAACAGCGAAAAAAGAACTGGAGCATCAGATGTCGCATAAGCTCGGGAACATGGACGCCTCGGGTTCAAGGAATATGTCATCACCGTGCTGTTCCTGACAAACATCTCAAGCAGACCCTAATGTCGAAGTCGCACCCGGAGTAACCCCCGAAGTCATAAGACTGCTCAAGGTTATGAAAGGCGAAATGACGCGCAAGGCTATTCAAGCGAAGCTGGGTCCGAAAGACGAAAAGAACTTACGCCGGAGCTATCGTCAGCCGGCCGTCGCTCGGAAGCTGATCGAGACGACCATCCCCGACAAGCTGCGCGAGATCGGCTGGTAACATTACCCGGCACTTCCTGCTGATCCACCACCATTTTCCATGGTATTATTCTACGTTGCACTTGTTGATCGCACAGATCGTATAGTCACGCGACCTACTTGCGCGAGCCCAGCCGGTTTCCAGAGCAATGAGGACCTGTCGTTTTGTATGATGGAGACCTTTTCCGTATGCTAGTCCCTGATAAAGGAATATTAATGGATTAACTCTTTCAAGATTGGTTCCTTGAGGGCAAAACCTCAATGACTTGATGGCAAGCCCCACAAGGCGGTATCGTGGACGTGATCCGTCTACGGTGGGAGGATGCTTATGATCGATTCCATTCATTTGCCGGACGGCCTGGCATATGAACTCGAAGACCTCCTTTCCTCGATCAGGTCCGATCCTTCCGTCCGAACAATCATTCTATTCGGCTCCACCGCGCGCGGCACCCGGGATGAACACAGCGATATCGACCTTCTCGTTCTGGTTGACGATTCCGGAAATCATGAGCCGCTTACTTCCGCCAAGATCCGGATGAAAGCCTTCGGTAAAATTACCTTTCCTCTCGACGTAATCGTCGAGAGCCTGACGGTTTTCGAAGAAAGAAAACCTTTCCCCACTCTGGAAAGAAAAATCGCTCGCGAAGGCAAGGTACTCTATGCGGCTTGAAGAGTTTGTCCAGGAATGGACGAAGAAAGGCGATAATGATCTGGCTTCAGCCCAGTTTCTTATGTATATGCGGCCGGTCCCTCTCGAGGTTATCGGATTCCATTGTCAACAGGCCGTAGAAAAATACCTTAAGGCCTACTTGGTCCTTAAAGGAGTAGAGCCCGAAAAGACACATGACCTGGGGCTTCTGCTCGAACGATGTAGCGCATTTGACGCAGGGTTTTCCACGCTAGCTGAAAGCTGCGCCTTTTTAACTGATTTTGCAGTAGAAATGAGATACCCCAATTCCATTAGTCTTGATTTCGACACAATCTCAAAGGCTCTCTCCTTGGCACGGGGCGCCGTCGCACACGTTGCCTCAAAGCTTGCGGAAGGGAGCGACTAGGCATACATGCGCTTCCTCCTCATCGCCAACCCGGTCTCCGGAGACGCCCGCAAAGAGGCCAAGATCGAGGCGGCGCTCGCCTATTTCGGGAAGCACGCCGATTCGGTGGATCTGCGCTTTACGGAGCATCCCGGCCACGCGACGTCGATCGCCCGGGAAGGCGCCTCGCAGGGCTACGACGCGATCATCGGCGCCGGAGGAGACGGCACGATCAACGAGGTGCTCAACGGCATAGTAGGCACAAAGGCCAGGCTCGGCATCCTGCCCTGGGGGACGGGCAACGTATTCGCCAAGGAGATGAGGATATCGAGCCGGATCAAGAAGCAGTGCAAGCTCATCAGGAAAGGCAAGGCCATACGCCTCGACTGCGGCCGCTGCGGCCCGAAGTACTTTCTCCTCATGGCCAGCGCCGGCTTCGACGCCTATGCCCTGCGGCGCGGCGGCCGACTCTCGCTCAAGAACAAGTTCGGGATCAGCGCTTATCTCCTCGCCGCGCTCGGGGCCTTTTCGCGGTACAAGTATCCCGCGATCAGCCTGCGCGTCGACGACAAGACCGCCGATTCGGGCACCTTCGTCCTCGTCTCGAACACGAGGCTCTACGGGGGCTTCTTCATCTTCAACCCGGAGGCCGATCCCACCGACGGCCTCCTGGACGTCTTCGTGTTCAGGGAATCGGGTCCCTGGGCTCTGGTCAAGCTGCTATCCCGGCTCGCTTTGCGGGCCTTTCTCCGCGGCATCAAGCTTCCCGACCCCTACCGCTCCCTCGACCACGGTCGCTACCGGGCGCGGCGGGTCGAGCTGGGCTCGGAAAGCGAGGTAGCCCTCCAGGCCGACGGCGATGTGGTATCGGGCATCGGGACGATCTTCGAGGCCGTCCCCGGCGCGGTCCAGGTGATTCTCCCGCGAAAGACGCGCAAACGATTGAAGAAGATTCGGAAGAGACGGATCGGGAGCACCGCCGACCGCTTGATCCGGCCGCTTCGCCCGAGCTAGGCTTGCCTCGATACGAAACCAAGGGGGGTAGTACATGCCGATATTCGAGTATGGGTGCGAGACCTGCGGCACGTCCTTCGAGCTCCTCGTGCGATCCGACACGAAGGTCAGCTGCCCCGGTTGCGGCGGCGAGACGTTGAAGAAGAAACTGAGTCTCTTCGCCTCCCACGTCGCGCATCCTTCCGGCGCCCTGCCTTCCTGCCACTCCGGCGAGCACGGCTGCGATCTCGGCAGGTGCGGCTCCGGGTCCTGCGGCGTGGACTAAACACGGCGTCGGGAACCTGTAGGTCGGTCCCGCTTAGCTAGAAGCGCTCGGGAGGTAGCATGAAAGCTCCGCGCTTCCTCGTCGCGTCGATGCTAGTGGCCACCTTGATCGCGCCTCTTTCGGCCCAAACGGAGACGCCTGCGCTTCCCAATGTCAGCATCCGGGCTCCCGAAGGGAAGGACATCCCCGGCTACCTGGTCCTACCCAAGGCTAAGCCTCCCTATCCGGCCATCCTTCTCATCCACGAATGGTGGGGCTTGAGTCGGAACATCGCCGGTCTGGCCGACCGCCTCGGCGCCGAAGGCTATCTGGTGCTGGCGGTCGACCTGTACCGCGGGAGCTTCGCGCGCAGCGCCCAAGAGGCCGCCGGGCTAGCGACGGCCAAGCGCTTCGGGGAGTACGGCATGGTCGCCGACGCGGCGCTATCCTGGCTGGCCCGACGGCCGGAGGCCGACCGCGCCCGCCTGGGCTGCGTCGGGTTCTGCTTTGGCGGTCGCCAGGCCCTATTCGAGGCGGCGCGCAATCCGGCGGTGAAGGCGACCGTGGCGCTTTACGGCTCGGGGCTCCTGACCACGCCCGAGGCTCTCGGAGTCCTCGACGATTCTCATCCCATCCTCGGTGTCTACGGCGAGCTCGACCCCTCGATTTCGGCCGCGCAAAGAGCGGCCTTCGCCAAGCTGCTGGCGGACCGCGGCGTCCCCTACACGGAGGCGGTCTATCCCGGAGTCGGCCACGCCTTCGTGAAGGACGACAGGGTCGACGAGCCGGGTCCGGCAGCCGATGCGTGGAAGAAGGTCCTCGCATTCCTGGACCGGAACCTCAAGCAAAGGGGCGACTGAATCGCGGCGCTTGCCGATCGGCTTCCAGGAAGCGATCATGGGCATTCTCGAATGAGAGGGCTAATCCAAGTCCGCGAATAATTCCGCCGGGTTTACGGCGAATCCCTCGAGAACCGATGAGGCGATGGGTGAAATATCCCCGAGGCGATCCCGTAGCTCGCCCTCGTCGAAGCGCGAAGGCTTCGCGAGCCGATATATCCAAATGCTCCACGCTGCCGGATCGACTACCCAGTACTCGCGCACACCGCGGCTCTCGTAGAGCCCAAATTTCTCGTGTTGGTCCTTCTTCGAAGTCGAGGGCGAGAGTATCTCGATCGCGAGGTCGGGAGCGCCCCGCGCTCCGGCCTCGGTGAGCTTGGACTTGTCGCAGAAAACGACGATGTCCGGCTGGACGACCGTATCGATTTCATCATCGGGCTCATCGCCTTCGGGGAAGAGAACGTCGAAGGGAGCGATGAACACTCTGCAAGGTCTAGTGCGCAAGAACACCTTTATGTCGGAAAACAGCCGCCCGAGAACTTCCTGGTGCCGTAGCTTTGGCGCCGGGCTCATGGCCCAAGCGCGTCCCCCGATGAGTTCCCATCGCTCCGAGTCGGGCCACGTACGATAGTTGCGATAGGTAAAGCGCTCATTCGGCTCCAATGCCGGGTTTCCCATACGTTCCATTGCCTCCCAGTATAGCAGATACGCGCTCCAGGCGGCCCTGGGCATGAGGATTTGCGCTAGGGAAGAAACGGAAGAGGTACGTTGCACATTGCCCTCCCCGGCGATAACCTTCCGTACATGAAGGACTTCCGCTTCTGGCAAATGCTCCTGAACCCGCCCCTCGTCGCCGCCCTATCGGCGATGGCGAGCTCCCAAGTATTCAAGACTCTCAAGCCTCTCGCCAAAGGCAAGCCGCCCGATATCCGCAAGGTCACCGACTACGGCGGCTGGCCCTCCTCGCATACGGCCTTCATCGTCGCATGCACGCTGTCGGTAGGCATCGTCGAAGGCTTTCGCTCGAGCATCTTCGCCGTCGCGCTCGTCGTCGCGGGCATCCTGATCTACGACATCCTGAAGATGCGCCGGGTAGTCGCCCTCGACGACCGCGAGATCGACCGGATGCTCGAGCGCGCTTCCCTGTCCCGCGCCGAGGCGCCGCCCCAATTCGAGGGTCACAGCCCTGCCGAGGTCGTCGGAGGCATGATCTGGGGTTGCGCCTGGGCGATCGGCATCTGCGCGCTGTACTAGTCGCTTGAGAGGATGCTTTGCATCATTACCATTTCAGTGAAAATTGGCAATACTATTGACAATCATACGGGAAGTTCGCAGCATTAGACATGCTGCAGCGCGCATGTTCGCCTTTCTTGCGCAAACTTGCCTCGCAATTTCCCGTCATCGTAATTACGGGGCCTCGGCAGGCGGGAAAGACGACATTGGCTCGAGCGCAGTTCCCGAACCATCCCTATGCGAGCCTCGAGAACCTCGATACCGCAGCCAGAGCCGAGGACGATCCTAGGGGCTTCCTTGCATCCTTCCCCGAGGGGGCGGTAATCGATGAAATTCAGCGGGTTCCCTCGCTGTTATCCTATCTGCAGCAAGTAGTCGACGAGAATCCGCGTCCCGGGGCCTTCGTCCTGACCGGTTCCCGGCAGTTCGGCCTCATGGGCGCTCTTGCCCAATCTCTGGCCGGCCGCGCCGGTCTCCTCGAGCTCCTGCCCTTTTCGGTGTCGGAATTGATGCCCCGATATTCCGGAGCCTTGATCGACCTGGACGCGGCGCTCTGGCATGGTTGGTATCCCCCGATATTCGACCGCGATCTCGACCCCGAGCTTTGGTATTCCGCGTATATCTCCACCTATCTCGAGCGCGACGTCAGGCAGGTGGAGAATATCCGGGACATGGCCGCCTTTCGGCGTTTTCTCGCCCTCTGCGCCGGACGGACGGGGCAGCTCGTCAACCTTTCGGCCATCGCCGACGAGAGCGGAGTCAGTCATAACACCATCAAATCCTGGCTCTCGGTACTCGAGGCGAGCTATCTCGTCAGGCTGGTGCAGCCCTTCCATAGGAACTTCAACAAGCGCGTCGTAAAGACGCCGAAGCTGCATTTCCTCGATACCGGCCTGGCGGCGCGGCTCCTGGGCATCCGCGAGCCGTCCCAGCTCGCCACCCATCCTGCGCGAGGCGCCCTCTTCGAGAGCTTCGTCTACGCCGAGCTCCTCAAGCGGCGCCTCAACGAGCACGCTCCCTGGGATATCTACTTCTGGCGCGACCAGGGCGGCCACGAGGTTGACTTCGTCCTCGAAAGCGGGCGGTCGCTCGCGGCTATCGAGGCCAAGTCGGGGTCGACCTTCCATCCCGACCAGAATCAGGGCCTCTCCATGTTCCAGGAGCTCACGGGAAAGGAATTGGACAGATCTCTGCTGGTCTACGGGGGCAAGGAGAGCTTCGGCTACAAGGGTTCGAGCGTTCTTCCCTGGAATGCGATGGAAGCCGGGGGGCTCGGGGATTGGCCCCACACCGATAGTATGCAATGATCACCTAATTGTAGTCACACTCATTTTAGAATCGAGGAGCCGTCGTGGGTTCGCAAACCGAGACCTCCAACCCCTTCTACGACCACCCCATACTGAATTCGCCTTACAGGGAACCTAAGCGGCGCTGGGCCTTCGCCGAGTTCACCGACGTCTACGAGATCGAGCCGGACTTCAAGAGCAAGGTCGAGGAAGAGTTCGGGAGGATGATCGAGCGGGCGAGGGGGAAGGCATGAACGCGGAAGATCTCCGAGCCCTGCTCGACAAGAACGAGGATGAGCACATCGAATTCAAGAAGGCCGAGTCATCCTTCGACTTCGACAAGCTGGTCGAGTATTCGGTCGCCCTCGCGAATGAACGGGGCGGGAAAATCGTGCTCGGAGTCACGGACAGGAAGCCCCGGCGCATCACTGGAACTCAGGCATATAAGGATGATCTCGCAAGAATAAAAGAACACCTCGTCGCTCAAGTAGGTCTACGCATCGATGTCGAGGAAGTAAGCTGCCCCGAAGGACGGGTGCTAGTGTTTCAGGTGCCCTCGCGGCCGATCGGGAGGCCTCTCCATGTGAATGGTCGCTATCTCATGCGGGCAGGCCAGGCGTTGACAGCGATGTCTGCTGATATGCTCAAGCGCATCTTCGATGAAGACGGCTCCGATTTCACGGCACAACCTTGCGAACAGGCATCCTTCGACGATCTGGACAAGGAGGCAATCGAGGAATTCCGTTCGCGCTGGGCGAAAAAAACCGGCATCGAGTCGATCATGCGTTTGTCCCGCGAGCAACTGCTCTCTGATGCCGAGCTGGTCACCAACGGCACGGTTTCATTTGCTGCCCTGATCCTTTTCGGTACCCATGCGGCTTTGGGGCGCCATCTGGGTCAGGCCGAAGTGATATTCGAATACCGCGCCAACGATTCCACGGGTCCGGCGCAACAGAGACTCGAGTTCCGGCAGGGTTTCTTTTCCTTTTACGACAAGCTCTGGGAGACCATCGACCTACGCAATACGAATCAACACTACCAAGACGGCCTCTTCATCTGGGACATCAAGACATTCAACGAACGCGCGATCCGCGAAGCCATCCTCAATGCGGTGAGCCATCGGGATTATCGGTCAGGAGCATCGGTCTTCGTCCGTCAATATCCCGAGCGGATCGAAATCACGAATCCCGGAGGGCTACCTTCGGGCATAACGCTGGACAACATACTCTGGGAACAATTCCCCCGCAATCGCCGCCTCGCGGAAACCTTCGCTCGATGCGGTCTTGTCGAGCGCGCGGGACAGGGAATGAACCGGATCTATGAATCCTGCATCCGCGAAAGCAAGGATGAACCTGATTTCACGCACACGGATACGGACCACTTCTGGATCACTCTCCGCGGGGCCATACGGCATCCCGAGTTTCTTCGCGTGCTCGAGAAAATTGGCAATGAGCTGCTCGTCAGTTTCTCTACGGATGACTTCGTGGTCATCCAGGCCGTTTTCGAAAGGCGCGCTCTGTCGGTCCGCCTTGCCCCGATCGCCGAGCGCCTGCATGAAGAAGGAGTGCTGGAAAAGGTACCCTCAACTAAAGGCCATATGTGGGTTCTCGCCCGAAAACTTTATGCCGCGATCGGCAAGAAAGGCGAGCATACAAAAAGGACAGGGCTGGATCGAGATACGCATAAGGCCTTGATACTCAAACATATTCAGACAAATGAAGCAGAGGGATCCCGGCTCGAGGAGTTCAGGCAGATTCTCCCTTTCATGGATCGTGGCAATGTCCAGGTTCTTTTGCGCGAAATGAGGGATGATGGACTTATCCATCATCATGGCAAGACGAGGGCCGGTCGGTGGTACCCCGGAATTCACTCGGCCGACTGCCGTTATAGCGATACTGGTAAGGCCCCGGATGACTGATGATATTCTTGCACTATTTTTTGCCTTTTGCTGGTGCCGCTATTGCAATCCATTGCAATCCAATTGCAATGGAAATCTAAGGAATCGCGACAAATGACATTCAGAGAAAGAATTACTATTGCAATCTTGTCGCAAACATACGCAATGCATTCTGTCACTAGGAGCCTCCATGCCCAAGCCTAGCGCCCCCAAGACCGTCGAGACCCTCCGTCACGAGGAGGATAAGCGGGCCAACATCCCTAGCGCCGAATACGAGAGTCTGGTCCGCAAGGAGGAGCAGAAGCCCCGCGAGCTCCGCTATCCGCGCAACACCGACCTCGACCCCCAGCTCGTCTGGAGGGGGAAGGACGAGCAGGACTGGAGCGAACTCGTCGTCTACGCCCCGCCCCTCTACATCCAGGAGAAGGTCCACCCCAAGGTCCCTATCGACGACCTGGTCCGCCGGAGCGAGGCCGATCGCAAGCGGGACGAGGCCCAGATCGACTCTGCAAGCATCGTTGCCATCCGATAGGCCATTCAGCGCGGACTTGCATATATACGTTTGTTCCCATCGAATGATTAATTTGAAAATCGACTGATTCCAAACCGTGTGAATATTGCGAAGCCAATATGGAGGCGGAATGAGTGCAATAGTGATGTACTGACGACTTGGCTGCGCATATGAGGTAGTGGACCTTCCTTGCCGACCTTCACCCGTGATCCGAACGTCTTTGTCCGGGCCGACCCAGAAAAGTCGCAATTTGATGTAAATTAGCGATTTTATGTTTTTTTTGTAATTCTCGAAAACTCGATATAAATTACTCGTATGGATCCTATTCGAAACCCTTTTGCGCCCGGAGCAGGCTCGCCGCCGCCGGAGTTGGCTGGTCGCGACGAGATATGGAATAGGCCCGGGATTTCGCCCAACGAGCCTTGAGCGGCCTTGCAGGTTTCGCCAAGGCATTGAAAGTTAAATTCGCGGACATCGAGGTCGGCTTCGATTTCGCCCCAGAGCCCGGCCTGGCGGACAACGGCGACCTCGAACATGACCTCCAGGCCCTTTTCGAGGTCGCTGGTCTCGCGGCGAAAATGGCGGGGACCGCTTTAGCCATGTTCATCGACGAACTTCAGTATGTCGCCGAAAGCGAGCTCGCGGCACTGATCATCTCCCTGCATCGCACGGCTCAGCGGCAAATTCCGATCATCCTCGTGGGCGCAGGCTTGCCGCAGCTCCGCGGGCAGATGGGCGAGGCGAAATCCTACGCCGAGCGCCTCTTCGATTTTCCGGAAATCGGACCTCTCGCTCCTGACGACGCGCGCGTGGCGATCAGGAAACCGATTGAAGAGCAGGATGCCGCCATCGACGACGACGCGCTCGAAGCCATCATCCAGAACACCCGGGGATACCCCTATTTCCTCCAGGAATGGGGAAAGCATGCATGGGATTCCGCTGACATTTCCCCGATCGATAAAGCAGACGTCGCGACGGCGTCGGAAGCGGTCATCGCGACCCTCGATCAGAGTTTCTTCAGGGTGAGATTCGATCGTCTCACGCCGCTGGAGAAGAAATACCTCAGGGCCATGGCCGAACTCGGGCCGGGGCCCCACCGTTCCGGCGATATTGCCGAAGTCATGAAGCGCGACGTGACGTCTCTCGGACCACTGCGAAGTCAATTGATATCCAAAGGAATGATTTGGAGCCCGAGTCACGGCGATACGGCCTTTACCGTTCCCCTATTCGACGAGTTCATGCGCAGGACTATCCCGGGCGATGATTGGCGAACCTAAAGTGTTCCCTATTTCGCGGATCGAAACGACTCAAGCGACGGCTGACAATTTTCATTCCGACGATTGAAAACATTTGTTCCGACGATTGCAAATGCTTCTTCCATAGACTGAAAATGTTTGTCGCGACGACTGGTTTGTAATCTTGCGACGATAGGATTTTTCTTTTGCGACGACTGGTTTTCGACGAGGACGGGGGAGCTGCGCGGCGGCTCGGCCGTGCTATCATGACCGCCATGCACGAGCAGCTCACCTTCATCTTCCAGCCGGAAGTCCAGGATATCTTCAACCACTTCACCGCCCTCTTCGATATCCGCATCGCCTATTTCGCCCCGGACGGCGCCGAGCTCAAGGTCGGTCTGGAGCGGCCCTGGTGCGAGTACTGCCGGCTGATCCGGGTCGGGCTCGGGGACCAACAGCTCTGCGTCGCCATGGACCGGGACCGTCGCGAAGAGGCTGCCGGGAAACGACATCTGGTGCACTATCGCTGCCATGCCGGCCTGATCGAAGCCATTAAGCCTCTGTACTTCGATATGGCGCTCCTGGGCTACATCATGATCGGCCAGATTCGGACCGATCTGGCCCTGCCGACCGAGAAGGAATGGCGGTGGAGGGAAAGATTCGGCGACGAGAGGCTTCGCCTGGCCTTCGAGTCGATTCCTCTGATGGGGAATGACCGCCTGAAGCATATCATCGGCCTCTTCGCCACCTTGGTCGACTTCGTGGTCCAGCAGCATTTCATCTCGATCAAGGGTCGGAAGCGGACCAGCGGCCTGGTGGACTGGCTGCGTCAGCATTATATGGAAAGCATTACGCTGGGCGAGGCCGCGGCCATGGTGGGCGTCGGCGGCTATCGCCTGGCCCACCTGCTTAGGGAAGAACAGGACATGAGCTTCAAGCAGCTCCAGCAATCCATTCGCCTCCGGGAAGCCGAAAGCCTGTTGGCCCATGATCCCGGCATGAGCATCAAGGAAGTCGCGACGCGCTGCGGCTTCGAGGACCCGCTCTACTTCTCGCGGGTCTTTCGCAAGGTTCATGGCCATGCGCCCTCGGCTCATCGCGGTTCTGGATAACAGCAAGAAAATCCATACATCCAGCAAGCGGCGACATTTCGGCATTCCAGGAACAGGGCTAGGCTCACTCGACGGAACGCAGGAGGAGCAGCCCCGATGAATGCACGCGACCTGATGCTGGAAACCCTGGCCCACCGGAGGCCGCCGGTCCTGCCCTTCCAGCTCGATCTGACCGAGGATTCGCGCGCGCGCCTGGCGGCCCATTTCGGCGACGGGGATTTCGAATCGCGGATCGGCAGCGCCATGGCCCAAGAGCGCAACGAGATCCTCTGCCCGGTGGACGACAGCCATCTCCGCGACATGTTCGGCGTGGTCTGGACCCGCGAGCAGAAAGGCGATTTCGGGGTCGTCCAGGACTATCCGCTGAAAGAGCCTAGTCTGGCGGGCTACGAGTTCCCGGAACCCGACGAGGAGAGCATCAGGGCGAAATGCGAGCGCCTGGTCGCCTGCCGCGATAGTCGATACACCATGTACATCATCGGGTTCTCCCTCTTCGAGCGGGCCTGGTCGCTTCGCGGCATGGAGGACGTCCTCGTCGATTTCATCCTGAATCCCGAGTTCGTCGACGAGCTCCTGGATCGCATCGTCGAGTACAACCTGAAAGTGGTGGACCTCGTGGCCGGGTATCCGATCGACTGTATCTTCTTCGGCGACGACTGGGGTCAGCAAAGGGGCCTGATCATGGGCCCGGAGCACTGGCGCAATTACCTGAAGCCCCGCCTCGTCCGGATGTATGCCCACGTCCGGTCCAAAGGCATGAAGGTGGCCCAGCATTCCTGCGGCGATATCCGAGAGGTGTTCCCCGACCTGGTCGAGGCCGGCATGGATATCTACAACACCTTCCAGCCCGAGATCTACGACGTCGCCGAGATGAAGCGCCTCTACGGAGAGCGAGTGACCTTCTACGGCGGCGTGAGCACCCAGCGCCTCCTTCCCAAGGCAGCTCCCGCCGAGGTGAAGGCGGAAGTCCGACGCCTCATGGACGTGCTGGGAACGGATGGGGGCTACGTAGTCGCCCCGACCCACGCCATACCCGACGACGTCCCGGTGGACAACATCCTCGCCTTCCTCGAGGTCGTCCGGAACCAGGCGCCCCTGGTCGGCGGTAGGTGAAGCGTGGCCTCCCAGCTCGATTTCAGGAACATTTCCATGCTTTTCCCGGGGGTGAGAGCCCTCGATAAAGTTTCCTTTACCGCCCGGTCCGGCGAGGTGCTGGCCCTCCTCGGCGAGAACGGCGCGGGCAAATCGACGCTGCTGAAGATCCTCAACGGCGATTATCCGCCGAGCGAGGGAACGGTGGCCCTGGACGGCCGGGAGCTCGCGCTCAAGAGTCCGCACGATGCCATCGGCGAGGGAATCAGCGTCATCTACCAGGAGCGGCAGGTGGTCCCCCACCTGAGCGTCGCGGAAAACGTCTTCATGGGCCATCTGCCCTTGGGAGTCGGAGGACTCATCGACTTCGGACGCCTCCACCGCGAGACGACGGCCCTCATCGCGGACTTCAACCTGCCGATCAAGTCGACCGACCGCGTGCGAAGCCTCAGCGTCGCCTATCAGCAGATGGTCGAGATCATGAAGGCCTACAGCCACCCCGGGACCAAGGTGATCGCCTTCGACGAGCCGACGGCGAGCCTGTCCGACGAGGAGAGCGCGACCCTCTTCGCCATCATCCGCCGCCTGAAGGCCGAAGGGCTCATCGTCATCTACGTCTCCCATCGGCTGAAGGAGCTCGCGCCCCTGGCGGACCGGGCGGTGATACTCAAGGACGGCAGATTCGTGGCCGAACGGCCCATGGCGTCCTGCGACGAGCTGGAACTGGTCAAGCTGATGGTCGGCCGGGATATCGGCGATTTCTTCGATACCCTGCATCGGAACGCGGAGCCCGGAGGGCTCATCCTCTCGGTGCGAAACCTGTCCAACCGCAAGCTGAAGAACATCGGCTTCGACCTCCATGCCGGGGAGATCCTGGGGCTCGGAGGCCTGGTCGGCGCCGGTCGCACGGAGGCGGCGAGGGCCATCTTCGGCGCCGACCCGATCGCGGAAGGCCGGATCGTCCTGGACGGCAGGCCCGTGCGCATCGGCTCGCCGGAAGAGGCGATCCGGCTGGGCATCGCGCTCTGTCCCGAGGATCGCAAGCTCGAAGGCATCGTGCCGCGGCGATCCATCCGGGACAACATCAGCATGGTGATCCTCCGCAGGCTCTCGCGTCTCGGCTTCATCGATTTCCGCGCCGAGCGCAAGGTGGTGGCGGAGGGGATCCGCGATCTTCGGATCAAGACTCCTAGCGCCGAGCAGCACATCGTCCACCTCAGCGGCGGCAACCAGCAGAAGACCATACTGGTCCGCTGGCTGGCCATGAGCCCCCGCGTCCTCATCCTGGACGAGCCCACCAAGGGCATCGACGTCGGCGCGAAGGCCGAGATCTACCAGATCATCTGCGACCTGGCCCGCGAAGGCCTCGGAATCATATTCATCTCCTCGGAGCTGACCGAGCTCATCGGGATCTGCGACCGCATCGTCGTGATGCGCGAGGGAGAGATCTCCGGGGAGCTCCTGCGCTCCGAGGCGACCGAGGATTCGTTGCTGTGTCTGGCCATGCTGGGTCACAAGGGGAGAATAGGCTGTGAGGATTAGGCTGCTGAAGAATCAGACCATAGGCGACCGCCTGGGGATGTCCGTATCCCTCGTGGTGATGGTCCTGACTTTCTCGCTGCTCAACGAGAACTATTTCCAGTGGGCGAACTTCCAGAGCATCCTGATCAGCGCCTCGCTGATGGGCCTCGTCGCCGTGGGCGAGTCCTTCCTCATCATCGCCGGGCACATCGACCTCTCGCCGGGCTCGGTGTCGGCGATGTCCGGAGTCCTGGTGGCCGTCCTCCTGGGCAGGGGCGTTGGCGCCTTCCCCGCCCTCATCCTCGTGGCCCTGGTCGGGATGGGCATCGGCTACCTCAACGCCGCCCTGGTCACGCGGCTCCGGCTGGAGCCCTTCATCGCCACCCTGGCCACCATGTCCATCATCCGGGGAGCGGCCTTCATCATCAACAACGGCAAGCCGGCGCCGATCAGCGACGAACTCTACCTGTCCTTCGGCGTCTTTCCCATCCTCGGCCTGCCGGTGCCGGTCTGGCTCCTGGTGGCGGTCATCGCGGTGTTCTCCGTCGTCCTCTCGCGGACTCGTTTCGGGCGCAATGTCTACATCGTAGGGGGCAACGCCACCGCCGCGCGCCTCGCGGGCATCGACGCCAAGAAGCTCGTGACGAAGCTCTACATGATCACGGCCGGGCTCTCGGCCCTGGGAGGGGCGATGCTCGCCTCGCGCATGAACGTGGGGCATCCGGCCGCGAGCAACGGCCTCGAGTTCGACGCCGTCACCGCCGCGATCCTCGGGGGGATCGCGTTCACGGGAGGCGTCGGCAACCTCGCGGGCACGGTGCTCGGCATCCTGGTGCTCCAGGGCTTCAACAACGGCCTGCTCCTCATGAACGTGCCCTCGTTCTGGCAGTACGTGGCGCGCGGAGTTCTGCTCATCGTCGCCCTCTCCTTCGATTTCGTCCGCAACCGTCGCCGCTGAGCCGGTCGACGGATCGGAAGCACCTCCCCGGCATGGCCGGAGGAAATATCTCGAGGAGGCCCAGTATGTATCGAACGTCTCGTTTCGCGCGGATCCTGACCGCGGCTCTCGCGGTCGGCATGGCCTTGGCGGCGGCAGGCTTCGCCCAGACCGCCAGGAAGGACATCGTGATAGCCGGCATCTACAAGGCCCTGGACCAAGGCTGGTTCCAGGACACCTCGGCCGCCGCGGAGAAGACCGCTCTCCGCCTCGGCGCGAAGGAGTACATCAAGCTCGACGCGAACATGAATCCCGACAAGTACATGAACGCCCTGGAGACCGTCATCGCCCGAAAGGTGGATGGCCTCATCGTCTGCATCCCGGACCAGTCGCTCAGCAAGGTGACCGTCGACAAATGCAAGGCGGCCGGCATCCCCGTGTTGGCCGATGACGATGCCCTGATCCTCGGCGGGAAGAAACTGGCGCCCTCCTTCGAGCTCGACGCCTTCCTGGTCGGGAAGCAGATGGGAGAGTGGCTCGTGGACACCGTGAAGAAGGACGGCCTGGTCAAGAATCCCTCCGCCACGGCCTTCATGTCCCTGACCATGCTCACGGTCAACAGCTGCGTACCCCGCTCGCAGGGCTACGAGTCCGCCTGGAAGGCGGGCCCCTTCGCCAAGGTGGCGATCATCAACGCCGACTACAACGGCGAGACCGAGAAGGCCTTCAACGCCGCGTCCGCCACCATCAACGCCAATCCGAAGATCAAGACCTGGTTCGTCTGCGCGCCCAACGACGAAGGCGCCCAGGGAGCGGTGCGGGCCCTGGAGCAGAGCGGCCTCGACAAGAACGCCGTCGTGGTCGGCCTGGGCGGCTACCTCGCGAAGGACGAGTACAAGAAGCCCTACAGCGCCTTCAAAGCTTCGGCCTACATCGACCCGGTGACAGACGGCGAGACGGTGGCCACGGCCATGATGGAGAAGATCCTGAAGAACAAGGAAATCTTCGCAGAGTACAGGAAGCCCGGAGAGGATTTCGGAATGTATCCTCTGGGAGCGAAGATGGTCACCAAGGACGACTACCGGCAGATAATGGGCAAGGCGGCGGACTGAGCCCGCCGGGGGGCCGTCCGGATCGGATGGCCTCCCGACTGGCGGCCGGAGATCCTCAGACGCGGGAGGCTTCGGACACCGCGCCGGTCGGGGACGCCGCGTCGGCGTAGCCGAAGAGCCGACGCGCCTTGACGACCTCGACCACCTGCCTGGGGACCAGCTCCTCCCAGGAAGTATCGGCCGACTTCAGCCTCGCGAGCACCTCGTGCGGCAGAATCGCCAGATCGAGGCCGTCGGTGGCCTCGATGCCGGCGATATATCGGTTCTGCACCAGGTACAGGTAGAGCTGGCGCATGGGCTCGGGGATCGCGAGCTCATCGACGGTCAGGGTCTCCCCGGTCTCGGCGACCTTCCAGGGGTAGACGTACAGTCGGACCGGTCCGCCGCCCAGGAGCCGTCCCAAGGCTTCGAGAATGCCTCCGTCGAGATCGGCGTAGTACTTTTCCTCGAGTATCTGGGCGAGGGTGGGCAGGCCCATGACCATTCCGATGCGCTCGCCGGTATAGCGGCGAAGGTAGGTGGTCACGTTGTGGAAGCGCGAGTAGTTGGAGATCATCACGGTGTGCCCCAGGGCGCGGAGCGTGTCCACGCGCGCGAGGAAGTCCTCGTGCTCGACTTCCTCTCCGAGGGATAGGAGGTTGCGGAGCGTCATCTCCATGAGCACGACAGGCTCCCGGCCGGCCATGTCCGGCTCGCCCTCCATGAGCTCCCGGGAGCGCTCGAGCATGTCGAGGCCCACGCGCGTGATGGGGCGGAAGCTTCCCCTCTCGATCAGGACGGGGGAGCGGTGGAGCAGCTCGGCCGGCTCCACCGCGTCGCCGTCGGGAGCGAAGAGCGCGGCGTTGGTCAGCCGCTGCTGGACGAGCTGGAGGCTCATCAACCGACTGTCGAGCGCGTCGAAGGCGAGGCCGGAGAGCTTGATCATGTCCACTTCCATGCGGTCGCGGGTCAGCTCGTCCATGAGCCCGCCGATGAGCGCCTCCGGCCGCGCGTAATCGTAGAAGGCGCCGTGGATAAGATTCACCCCGAGCACTCCCAGGGCCTCCTGCTGGCGCGTGTTCTCCCGGTCCCACATCCTGGCGTGGATGATTATCTCCGAGGGCCGCGCGCGCGGCTCGGTCTGGAACCTGATCCCTAGCCAGCCCTGCCCCTCGTCCTGGCGCGTATAGCTCCGCGCCGCGACCGTGTCCGCGAAGACGAAGAATTTCGTCGTGCCGCCGCGCTCGCCGTCCAGCCGCTCGAGGAGTAGGGACCATTCGTGGTCCAGCATCGACTGGAGGCGCTGCCTGCTGACGTATCGCCTGCCCGGGCCGTACACGGCGTCCGATACCGTCATGTCGTAGGCGGAGATGGTCTTCGCGACGGTGCCGGCGGCGCCGCCGACGTGGAAGAACCAGCGAGCCACCTCCTGGCCGGCTCCGATCTCGGCAAAGACTCCGTAGCGGGCCGCGTCGATGTTGATGCGCAGGGCTTTGTCGTGGCTGCTGAGGGTGTTGTTCAGGCCCATGACGCAAATATGCCACTATCGGAGGCCATCGTCGAGCCCGAGCGCAGCCGGAGGACCCGGCCCCTAGGTCTCCGCTCCGAGAATAGTCCGCTTCCCCCCGAAACCTGCCGATACATCCCTAAGCGCGCACGATGCATTACGATACGATGAGCACGGCCCCTCCCCCGAGCCCGCCTTCCGAGCGGTCCGGGTCGGCCTCTCCTGTGCCCGGCGAAGAGGGCAAGAGGGTCAGGCGCCGGGACATCCTGAATCTCCTCAATTACATCAATTTCAGCGAAGGCACCATCTTCGCGAGCTTCAGGCAGCCCGAGCGCGGCGACCGCGTCTCCTACCAGGCCTTCCCACTCCCCTGCCTCGACGAGGTCCTGGTCTGCCGCTGGCTCCCCCCGGGCTTCCCCGTGAGCCGCATGAAGTCCTACGTGTGCGACGGGATCCTCCTGAGCGACGGACACAACCGGGTGACGGTCAAGGCCGAGGTGACCCGCCTCGACGCGGAGGGGATAGCCTTCAGGCTTCCCGAATCCGGCTACGAGAAGAGCTGCCGCAGGATCGAGCGCCACGCATGCGAGGGGATCGCGGCGAGACTCCTGCAGGCCGGTCTCGGCTTCGAGGGGAGACTCGTCGACTTCAACGCGCTGTCGTTCAGGGCGGAGATCGAGGCGAAGCCTTCGGGATCCCTCAGGTGGATCAACGCCGCCGCCCCGACCACCGTCCTGCTCTCCCGCGGGGAGGAGCTCCTGTACTCCGGAGAGTGTCTGATCAAGCGCATGGACGGGGGACTCGAAAGGAGGAGCCTCGTCCTGGTCCCCAACTTCAACAATCTCCCGCGGTACAGGCCCAAGGACTACCGCAACGAGCGCCGCGTCCTGGCGCCCGTCCCTTCGATGCGCTTCCTCCACCCCTTGACGGGCAAGCCGGTCCGCCTCCAGGTCGGGGACATCTCCGGCACCGGGCTGCGCGTACAGGAGTCCTTCGATCGCTCCGTCCTCCTGCCCGGACTGGTCCTCCCGGAGATCGTCGTCGAGATCGCCAACCAGTTCCTCCTGAAATGCCGCGCCCAGGTCCTCTACCGCAACGTGCTGTGCGCAGAGGGCGGGGAAGACGCGGCGAGCTGCGGCGTCGTCTTCCTCGACCTGGATATCCGGGACCAGACAAGGCTCGCCGCCCTGCTTCACCAGTCGGGCAACGACAAGCTCCGGGTCTGCGGCAGCGTCGACATGGAGGAGCTCTGGCGATTCTTCTTCGATACGGGGTTCATCTATCCGTCCAAATACCTGTCCATGGAGTCGCGCAGGGAAGAGTTCAGGCGCACCTACGAGAAGCTCTACCTGGAAAGTCCCTCGATCGCCCGCCATTTCGTCATCGAGGACAAGGGTCAGATCTTCGGGCACATGTCCATGGTCCGCTACTACTCGAATTCCTGGATCATCCACCACCACGCCGCGTCGCGCGGCGGCAAGGCGATAGCGGGCGTCGAAGTGCTGGACCAGGCGGGCCGGTATTGCAACGATTTTCACTCCCACCCCTCGACCCACATGGATTACCTCATGTGCTACTACCGCAGGGAGAACAGATTCCCCGCCAGGGTCTTCGGCAACATCGCGCGCGACATAGCGGACCCGAAGGGCTCGTCGCTGGACACCTTCGCCTATTTCCGCCTGGATCCCGAGACCGGGGAATCCGAGGCCGCCTTTCAGCTCTTTCCCGCCCGCGACGAGGACTTCGCCGAGCTGCGACGCTACTATGATGATGCGTCGGGCGGACTCATGCTCGACGCGCTCGACCTCGGGAGGGAGGTCGGATCCGATGTCGAGCTCGGGGAGGAGTACGCCAGGCAGGGATTCAGGAGGGAGCGGCACGTGTTTTGCCTGAGGCAGGAAGGGCGACTCGGCGCGGTCATCGCGCTCACCCTCTCGGACCTCGGGCTCAATCTATCTAGCCTGACGAACTGCGTCCACGTTATCATAGTGGACCGGGAAGGTCTCATGCCCGATACTCTATTCTCCGGCCTTCGATCCCTGCTGCGCCACTACCGCGCCGAGGACGTCCCAGTCCTGGCGTATCCGGCCGAGTACATGGAAGCGCGCGGGCTCCCCTATGAAAAAAAATACGTCCTTTGGGTCGTTAGCTTGGACCGATCCGACGGCTATTTCAGATCCGTTCGGAACACTTTCAGGAGGACTTGTCGTGATACCGACGACGCCCAGCACGGCGACGGATGAGGGCCCCCCCCTCTACAACAGCAACATCATCGTCATCTTCCTGAAGCTCATCAAATCGAGGTACAGCTACGTCAACGTGACCGAGCTGCTCGCCTACGCCGGCATGGAGCTGTACCAGGTCGAGGACGACGGCCACTGGTTCACCCAAGTCCAGGTGGACCGCTTCTACGATCGCCTGGTCAAGATGACGGGGAACCCGGGCATCGCCCGGGAGGCCGGCCGCTACAACGCGTCGCCCGAGGGCATCGGGCTGATGGCCCGGTACGTATTCGGGTTCGCGGGTCCGGCGAAGGTGTTCGAGACCATCGGGAAGTTCGCGGGGAACCTGACCCGCTCCACGAGCTACGAGTCCAGGCGGACCGGCGCGACCGAGATCGAGATCACGGTGAGCCCCGTCGAGGGCCTGTCCGAAAGACCGTATCAGTGCGAGAACAGGATCGGGTACTTCGAGGCCATCGTCTCGGGCTTCAACTACCGGATCCCGAAGATAGAGCACCCGGAGTGCGTCTTCGAGGGCGGGAAGGTCTGCAGGTACCGCATCTCGTGGCGGGAATCGACGGCGGCGCTTTGGAAGAGGATCAGGAACGCCTTCTCGCTCGCCGCGACGGCGGCCTTGATCCTCTACGGCCTCGTCCTGCGGGGCCCCCTGCTGCTCCAGTTCGCCGGACTGGCCGTGTTCTCCGTATTGGCCATGGCCTTCGTCGGCGAGTACCTCGAGAAGCGGGAGCTCAACTCGGCGATCGAGAACCTCCGCTCTACCACGGAGAAGTTCTTCGAGCAGGGCGACCGCAACTACAACCATGCCCTCATGATCAACGAGATCGGCCACATCATCAGCAAGTACAACCAGATCGGCACGCTGTTCTCGCGGGTCATCGACATCCTGCGCAAGCGGCTCGACTACGATCGGGGTCTCATCCTTCTCGTGGGGGAGGACAGGAGCAACCTGGAATTCCGCGCCGGCTTCGGCTACGCCCAGGCTCTCATCGACGAGATAAAGAGCGCCAGCTTCCACCTGGACAAGCCCGAGTCGCGGGGCGTCTTCGTCCTCTGCTACCGCGAGCGCAGACCCTTCCTCGTCAACGACGTCGAGGCGATCGAAGGCGACCTGTCCAGGCACAGTCTCGAATTCCTGAGGCGCATGGGCTCGAAGGCCTTCATCTGCTGCCCGATCCTCTACGAGGACGAATGCCTCGGGGTCCTGGCCGTCGACAACATCGAGAGCAAAAGACCCCTCCTCGAGAGCGACATCAATCTCCTCATGGGCATCGCCCCGGAGATAGGGATCAGCGTGCACAACGCGCTCCTGACCGAGGAGAGGGAGCGCCAGTTCCGCTCGATCCTGCGCACCCTCGCGGCGAGCATCGACGCCAGGGACAACTACACCGCGGGCCATTCCGAGCGGGTCACCGAGTACGCGATGGCGATCTGCGGCGAGATGGGACTGCCCCGCGAGCTCAGCGAGGTCATCCGAGTCGCCTCTCAGCTCCACGACTACGGGAAGATCGGGATCAAGGACTCGATCCTGAAGAAGAGCGGCCCCTTGACCGGGAAGGAGCGCGAGGAGATCAAGACCCACGTCGTGAAGACCCAGAATATCCTGGAGCAGATCAGCTTCAACGGGGCCTATCAGCAGGTACCCTTCATCGCGGGCGCCCACCACGAGCGGCTGGACGGGACCGGGTATCCTCGGGGCCTCTCAGGCGACGAGATCCCCCTGGGCGCGAGGATCATCGCGGTGGCCGATTTCTTCGAGGCCATAACCGCAAAGCGGCATTACCACGAGCCTCAGAGCCTCGATGAGGCCATCCGCACGCTCAAGAACGAAAGCGGGCACCACTTGGACGAGGACGTCATCCAGGCCTTGCTGAGGTCCGTGAGCCGCGGGGCCGTGCGGGCGCCGGCGGCCTCTTAGCCGCCCGAGGCCGGCTTGCGGCCCCAGGCGGAGATCACGGGCGTATAGGTGAAGCGGCCCGGGTCGCGGAAGAAGTCCCCGAACTCGACGAGGAACTCCTCGGCCCCGGAATAGCCCGGCAGCTCGATGTCGAGCTTCCGCGATATCACCTCGATCTTCTTGGTCCAGTTGTACTCGTCCGTCGCGCGCAGCTCGCCATAGATCAGGTGGTGGGCTCCCGCCTCGACGGATATGTCCCGAAAGCCGAGACGGTAGAGGTGGGAGTAGAGCTTCCGCCCGGCGTAGGGATCGAAGTTCGCGTCCTCTTCCATCCGCCTGAGGGCGTAGGCGAGCGCGGCCTCGAGGCGGGGGCTCATTGCGTAGTGGTTCAGGCAGTTGTGGTCGAGATCGACGAGGCAGAGGATGCCGCCGTCCTCGAGCAGGCCGGAGACGTTGCGGACCACCTCGAAAGCCTCGGCCCGATAGTACTCGAGGGCGAAGCGGACCCAGGCGAAATCGAAGGACCCCAGGTCCTCGATGGGCTCGAGGAAGTCGCGGATGGCGAAGCTCGTTCGAGTATCCCCGTATCGCCGTCGCGCGGCCTCGATGCGCTGGGGCGAAGCGTCCAGACCCAGCGCCGAACCGGCCTCGCCGACCAGGGAGGCGAGGATCGAGGTCGTCAGGCCGGGACCGCAGGCGATGTCGACCACTCGCATCCCCGGCCGCAGCCCCGCGCGCGTCGCGAATGCCTCGACTACTGCGGCGTCGGTCTTGATCTCCAGGCGCCTCGCCTCGTCGGCGCTTTCCATGAGATAGCTGTGGACCATGACTCCCCTTGCACCAGTATATAAGGAAGCTCGAGATCCCGGAAGGCGTAATAATGGCCAAGAAGCCGATGAAGGGTTCCCATTTTTTGGAGTTTGGAGCCGCAATCGGCTCTTGACGCTTAATTAATAATACAATAGCTTAAGTTTCAATGAAGTATCAGTTCGGGGAAAGACTGCGCTCCGTCCGGGAAAAGCGGGGCCTGACTCTCAAGCAGGTGGCCGCCGCGGTGGGCGTGACCGAAAGCCAGATATCCCAGATCGAGCGCAGCAAGGTGATGCCTGCCGTCGACACCCTCCTCGAGATAGCCGAGTACTTGAACGTGGATCTGGAGCATCTCTTCGCCGATTTCCGCAAGGAGCACCCCGTCCAGGTGCTGAAGGTGGAGGATCGGCCCCGGTACACGGCCGACGGAACGGTCTACGAACTCCTTTCCCAGTCCACGGACGGCGAGTTCGGCATCGAGGCCTATCTCCTGACGGTGAGCCCGGGCTCGCGGAAGGGAAGCTCCGAGTACGGTCATATCGGCAAGGAAATGGGCGTCATACTCGAAGGCAGGGCCGAGATGAGCTGCGGCGGGCGCCGCTACGAGCTGGAGGCCGGGGATAGCGTGAGCTTTTCCTCGGACGTCCCCCACCTTCTGAAGAACGCGGGGGACATCCCGCTCAAAGCCTTTTGGGTCGTAACTCCCCCGAAGGGATTCAAGCCATAAGAGCAGAGGAGGACTTCATGGGAAAGACCATCGCCCGGAAAATCTTCGACGCCCACGTCGTGGACCATCCCTTCGAGGAAGCCTATGTCCTTAAGCTGGACGCTGTCTTCTGCCACGAGATCACCACGCCCATAGCCATCGCCGATCTCGTCGAAAAGGGGATGGACCGCGTCTTCGATCCCTCGAGGATCAAGGCGGTGATAGACCACGTGGTGCCCGCGAAGGATTCCAAGACCGCCTTCCAAGGCAAGGTGCTGAGGGATTGGGCTCGCCGGCACGCGATCGAGGATTTCTTCGACGTGGGGCGCAACGGGGTGTGCCACGCCCTCTTCCCGGAGAAGGGCTTCGTCCGTCCCGGCTACGCCATCATCATGGGCGACAGCCACACCTGCACCCACGGAGCCTTCGGAGCCTTCGCCGCGGGCGTCGGAAGCACGGATCTGGAGGTGGGAATACTCAAAGGGGTCTGCGCCTTCCGCGAGCCTCGGACGATCAAAGTGGAGCTCAAGGGCCGGTTGAGGCGGGGAGTCTACGCCAAGGATGCCATACTCCACATCATCTCCAAGCTGGGCGTGAACGGAGCCACCGACAGGGTCCTGGAGTTCGCCGGCCCCGTCGTCGAGGCGCTGTCCATGGAAGGCCGGATGACACTGTGCAACATGGCAGTGGAGGCCGGCGGGACTTCGGGCATCTGCTACCCCGACATGACGACCGTGGAGTACCTTTGGCCCTTCATCCAGGGGGAATTCAAGAGCAGGGATGAAGCCCTCGCCTCCTACGGCCGTTGGCTCCCGGATCCCGACGCCGAGTACGACAGCATCCTCCGTCTGGACCTCTCCGACCTGGAACCCCTCGCCACCTTCGGCTTCAAGCCCGACCAGGTCAAGACCATACGCGAGCTCGCGGGCACCCGCGTCGACCAGGTCTACATCGGCAGCTGCACGAACGGCCGCATCGAGGATCTGCGCGAGGCCGCCGCCGTCGTCAAAGGCAGGCGCATCGCGGATGGCGTGCGCGGCATCGTCAGCCCGGCCACCCCCTCGGTTTACCGGCAGGCCATGCGGGAAGGCCTCATCGGGACTTTCATGGACGCGGGCTTCTGCGTCACCAATCCCACCTGCGGCGCCTGCCTCGGCATGTCCAACGGCGTCCTGGCCGAGGGCGAAGTTTGCGCCTCCACGACCAACCGCAATTTCTACGGCCGCATGGGGAAGGGCGGCACCGTCCACCTGATGAGCCCAGCGAGCGCGGCGGCCGCCTCCCTGGCGGGATCGATCGCGGTCGCCGAAGGCGCCTGAGATGGCCGCCTGGAATCCCGAGCTCTACCTGAAGTTCGGAGAGCAGCGAAGCCGCCCCGCGCTGGACCTGGCCCTGCGGGCGCGGTCCATCCTGGAGGGAAGCGCGGCTTCCCCGCCGGCCCTCTCCATCCTCGACCTGGGCTGCGGGCCCGGGAACTCCACGGCGGTCCTGGCGGCGATCTTCCCGGGCTCGAGCCTCGTCGGATTGGACAGCTCCCCCGAGATGATCGCGGCGGCCCGATCGAGCGGCCTCGGCGCCGAGTGGATCGTCGCCGACGGAGCGGCGTGGGAGCCGGGGCGCAGCTTCGCCCTCGTGTTCTCCAACGCGGCCCTGCAGTGGATCCCCGACCAGGCGGCTCTCCTGGCGCGAATGTGGACCTGGCTCGCGCCGGGCGGGCTCCTCGCCGTCCAGGTGCCCGGCAACGGCGAGTCGGGCATCCACCGTGCCCTCGGGCGGACCGCCGCCGGCGCCCCCTGGCGATCGCGCTTCGCCGATCTGGCCGGAACCGCGGTCTACCATGAGCCCGATTTCTACTTCGACGCCCTGGTCTCCTCGGGGGCATCGGCCGACCTCTGGGAGAGCACCTACTGGCACCTCCTCGAGGACCGAGCGGCCCTGATCGACTGGTATTCGGGCACGGGCATGCGCCCCTGGCTGGAGCGGCTCGAGAGCGACGCCGAGAGGGCGGCCTTCAAGGACGCAGTGCTCGAGGCCGCGGCCCCGGACTATCCGGTCCGCGCCGACGGCAGCGTCTTCTTCCCCTTCCGCCGGATATTCTTCACGGCGACGAAAGCGCGATAAGGAGCGAAGTCATGAAAGCCTTCGACGGCAAGGTCCTCTTCCTGGACCGCGACGATATCAACACGGACGAGATCATCCCCGCCAAGTACCTCAGCGAGGCCGGCAAGGCCGCGCTGAAGCCCAACTGCATGGAGGACCTCAGGCTCGAGGGCTTCGACCCCAAGCGGGACCTGCGGGACAAGACCGCGATCCTGAGCCGCGGGAACTTCGGCTGCGGCTCGAGCCGGGAGCACGCGCCCTGGGCTCTGGAGGTCAACGGCATCAACGCCGTGGTGGCCGCCTCCTTCGCCCGCATATTCCGCGGCAACATGTTCAACGGCGGCATGCTGGCCATCGGCCTCGGCGCGGATCCGATAGACGAAATCTTCCGACTGTTCAAGGGAAGGGAAACTACCTTGAAAGTGGATTGGCGCGGGCAGGAGATGAGCCTCGAGGCAGAGGGACTCCGCAAGAGCTATCCCATGAACCTGGGGGACTTCGACAGGGCCTTGGTGGAGGCGGGCGGCTGGGTGGAATACGCCTCGGCGCATTACTAGACAATAACCGCCCCGAGGCTCCCCACCCCGATCGCGGCGAATTCCGTCCGGCGGGCCTTCGCGGGTCGGCGCTCCGAGATTATATTCCTAGTGGAATGGATCGAAGGAGACCGCAATGAAGACAGTTCGGGAGGCTGCGCTCCGCGAGAGGGTCGCGGAGGCCATGACGCTCGGCAACGCCGATATCGTCCAGCGCATAGGCGAGTTCCTGATAGAGGGCCGGGACGCGGAGCTTCACGGCATCCGCCCCGGGAAGTTCGCGAGGGATCGGGGGCTGAACAGGACCAAGACGGTCAAGGCCTTCCTCCAGCTCACCAAGACGGGCGTCTTCGACCTCCGCTGGACGGTGCACTGTCCCCACTGCAAGGGAGGGTCGCAGGATTCCTCGAGCCTCGCCGCCCTGACCCGCGACGCCTTCTGTCCCTTATGCCAGCAGGGCTACGAGGCCGACTTCGATCGGAGCGTCGAGCTGAGCTTCCAGGTCAATCCGGCGGTCGTCTCGTTCGAAGGCACGAACCCCTTCGACTTGAGCATAGGCGCTATAGACCTGGAGCCGGGCGTGGGAATCGAGATAGGGCCGGCCGAGGAGCACTATCTGGAGTACCCGATCGCCCTGGGCAATTATCTCCTCCTCGACAGGGCCGACCGCGTCGCCGTCAACTTCGCCGTCGGCCCGGGCAAGGAGTCCGCGCAGGAAATTTCCCTGTCGCTGGGCAAGGACTCGCCTCCCATCCAGGTAGTGGCCTTGGTCCCCGGCAGGATCAGGCTCAAGATCGTGAACGCCATGGACGAGGCCGCCGAATTCCTGTTCGCGCGGATGGCCGATCCCGAGTGGATCGACGCCGCGCTCGCGACGACCCTCCAGGAGTTCCGGGACTTCTTCTCGAAGGAGATGCTCTCTCCCGAGGAGACCTTCTCCATCCGAAACCTCGCCCTCATCTTCACCGACATCAAGGGCTCGACCGAGATGTACGAGCGGCTCGGGGACTCGAAGGCCTTCTACCTGGTGAAGGAGCATTTCAAGATAATGGAAGAGGTGGTCCGCCGGAACGACGGCGGCATCGTGAAGACGATAGGCGATGCAGTCATGGCGGTCTTCCGCCGCCCCGACCAGGCGATCGCCGCCGCCCGCGAGATGATCGAGGGATTCGACGCCTTCAACCTCGAGAACAGGACGAAGGACCAGATCATCATAAAGGTCGGCGTCCACGTCGGCCCCTGCATCGCCGTCACGCTGAACGAGCGGATAGACTACTTCGGCACCTCGGTGAACACTGCGGCACGCATCCAGGGCCTCTCCGACGGCCGCGACGTCATGGTCTCGGAGCGCTTCTTCCGCGAGAGCGGAGCCGCCCAGACGCTCGCGGGCTCGGGCTGGAGCTGGGAGAGCTTCACTACCAGCCTCAAAGGCCTGAGCGCGGCGCACGAGGTCTACAAGCTCGTCAAGGCCTGAGCGCCGCGCCGGCGATTTCCGCGGACTCCCCTCCTCTCCCCATCCCCCGGCGTCCAGCCCGGGGGCGTTGCGAAGCGCATGGGGAACTCGCTACTATTCCGGCCTAGGGCGAAGGGTCTTCGCGGCGCGGTCGGCGCGTCCGCTTCTTTTCGCCGCGTCATGCCGGAGGCCAGGTGAGCGACGAGAGGGAAGGCGACGAGACCAGCATCGTAGAACGCATCAGGCTCAAGGTGTTCGGGGCCCCTCGGGACGTGCGCGATCCCGGCATATTCCACAAGATCGCCCTCATACCTTTCTTCGCGTGGGTCGGCCTGGGCGCGGACGGGCTCTCGTCGTCGGCCTACGGCCCGGAGGAGGCCTTCCGCAACCTCGGGACCCACATTTACCTGGCGGTCTTCCTCGGCCTCGCCACCGCGCTCACGGTCATCATCATAGCCTACACCTATACCAAGATCATCGAGCGCTTCCCCCACGGCGGGGGCGGCTATATAGTCGCGACGAAGACCCTCAGCAAGGGAGCGGGCGTCGTATCGGGCAGCGCCCTGATCGTCGACTACATCCTGACGATCACGGTCTCGATAGTGTCCTCGACGGACGCCATCTTCAGCTATCTGCCGATCGCGTGGGAGCCCGCGAAGATCTGGGTGACGGCGGCCCTCATCCTCGTCATGATGGTGCTCAACATCCGCGGCGTCAAGGAATCCATCACGATCCTCGCGCCCATCTTCGTCGTCTTCCTCGCCACCCACGCCATACTCCTCGTCTACGGCTTCGCGAGCAGGGCGGGAGCCACGGGGGAGATCGTGCGCAATATCGGCACGGGCATCCGCTCCGACCTGACCGGCATCGGCTTCCTGGGCATGGCCCTCATATTCCTCCGCGCCTATTCCCTCGGCGGCGGCACCTATACCGGGATCGAGGCGGTGTCGAACGGCATGCAGATCATGCGCGAGCCGAAGGTGAGGAACGGAAAGAGGACGATGGCCTATCTCGCGGTCTCGCTGTCGGTCACGGCGAGCGGCCTCCTCGTCTGCTACCTGCTTACGCGGATCTCGCCCGAAGACGGTCGGACCCTGAACGCCACCCTCGCGGACGCCCTCTACGGCGGCTTCGGCGGCGTCGGGAAGGTCCTGGCCTTGGTCACCATACTCTCCGAGGGCGCCCTCCTCCTCGTGGCCTCGCAGGCCGGCTTCATCGACGCGCCCCGCGTCATGGCCAACATGGCCGTCGATTCCTGGATGCCGCGGCGCTTCGCGGATTTCTCCGGCCGCCTCACGATGCGCAACGGGATAGTGATCATCGGCGTCGCCGCGATCGCCCTCCTCGTCTACACGAAGGGCTCGATCTCCGCCCTCGTGGTGATGTACTCGATCAACGTCTTCCTGACCTTCTCCCTCTCCGAGTTCGGCATGGTGAAGCACTTCATCCTGCACCGGAAGGACGAGAGAATACCCCTGCGGAGCATCGTCATCCAGGCGATCGGCTTCGTGCTGTGCGCCCTGATACTCATCCTCACCGTATCCGAGAAATTCACGGAGGGCGGCTGGCTCACCCTCGTCATCACCGGCCTCCTGATCGCGCTGTGCCTGGCCGTGAAGCGCCACTACGAAGGCGTCCGCGAGGCGCTCAAGAAGCTCGACTCCCTCGTCGCCGCCGTGGATCTCGAGGAGGGGAAGGGCGGCGCCTCGGCGGTCGACCGCGACGCCATGACGGCCATACAACTGGTATCCGGCTACAACGGCATGGGCGTCCACTCCTTCCTCCAAATCTGCTCGGCCTTCCCCGGCCACTACAAGAACTTCATCTTCGCGTCGGTCGGCATAGTCGACCAGGCGATGTTCAAGGACGGTGAGAGCCTGCCCGAGCTCCTCGCGGACGTCGACGCCTCGCTCCAGCGCTACGTGAAGCTCGCCAGGAAATACGGCTACGCGGCCGAGGGCCACAGCGGCGTCGGCACCAACGTCGTCGACGCCGCCGTGGAGCTCTGCTGCAAGCTCCACGAAGACTTCCCGAAGTCGACGATCTTCTCGGGCAATCTCGTCTTCTCGCGCGAGAGCGTGCTCCACAGGATGCTCCACAACGAGACGGCCTTCGCGGTGCAGCGCCGCCTGCAGTGGAAGGGCCTCACGAACGTCGTGATGCCCATACGCGTCAGATAGCTCGGGAGCCTCCGCTCTCCGTCCGCCTCGATTTGGCCTTTCATTTGCCTTATCCATATATTCAAAGGATGGACAAACAGGCCGAGAGCCAGCCGCAGCTCCCCCCGCAGGAGATACTGAGAGATTACCGACTAGCCTTCGCATCCCGCCGCGCGTCGATAATCGGCCGCAGGGAAGTGCTTTCGGGAAAGGCCAAATTCGGAATATTCGGCGACGGCAAGGAAGTGGCGCAGCTGGCCCTCGCCCGGGCCTTTCGGAAGGGCGACTGGCGCTCGGGCTACTACAGGGACCAGACATGGATGCTCGCCCTCGGCATCCTCGATCTGCGGAGCCTCTTCGCCCAGCTCTACGGCCACGCCGATCTCCGATACGAGCCCGCGACCGGGGGTCGATCGATGAACGGGCATTTCGCCTCCCGCCTCCTCGATGCCGAGGGCGCCTGGCTGGACCAGACGACGATGTACAACTCCGCCGCGGACGTTTCGCCCACCGCGTCCCAGATGCCCCGGACGGTGGGGCTCGCCTACGCCTCGGTCCTGTACCGCAAGCTCGAAGGGCTCAAGCCCTATTCCGGATTCTCCTCCGGGGGCGACGAGGTAGCCTGGGCGAGCATCGGCAACGGGTCCACGGCGGAGGGCATGTTCTGGGAGTCGGTCAACGCCATCGGCGTCCTCCACGCGCCCGCGGTGATCAGCGTCTACGACGACGGCTTCGGGATCTCGGTGCCCAACGAGCTGCAGATGGTGAAGGAGGACATACACGCCATCCTCAAGGGCTTCGAGAGGATCGAATGCCCCGCGGAGCTCTGCGATCGCGGCTTCGATCTGTATTCGGTGCGCGGCTGGGACTACCCCGCGCTCCTCTCGGCCTACGCCCAGGCCGGCCGCGCGGCGCGCGCGCACCACATACCCGCCCTCGTGCACGTCACCGAGCTCACGCAGCCCCTCGGGCATTCGAGCTCGGGATCGCAGGAGAAATACAAGAGCGCCGAGCGTCTCGCCTGGGAGGCCGGGAAGGACTGCCTGCCTATATTCCGCGCCTGGGTGCTCGAGAGCGGGATAGCCGCGGAAGAGGAGCTCGGGGCGCTCGAGGCGCAGGCGGCCGAGGAGGTCGAGGAGGCCCGGAAGGATGCCTACGAGGCCTACCTGGGCCCGATCTCGGATTCGCGCTCGAGGACGATAGCCCTGATCGGCGCCCTGTCGAAGTCGAGCCCGAAGGGCGAGGAGCTGGGCCGGGCGGTCCTCGCCCTCGAGGATCTGCCCCAGCCCTCGAGACGCGACTCGGCGGCCGCCGCCCACTCGGCCCTCGTCCTGACCCGAGGAGAGGATTCCCCCGCGCGGCGCGAGCTTTCCTCCTTCCTGGAGACGCTCCGCGCCGAGGGAGAGGAGCGCTACGGCTCCCATCTCCATGCTCCCGCGCCGCGATCGGCCCTCGCCGTCCGCGAAGTCCCGCCGGTCTACTCGGCCTTGTCGCCTCAACTGATGGGCTACGAGATCATCAACGCGGCCTTCGACGCCGCCTTCGCGCGGGAGCCGCGGCTCGTGGCCTTCGGCGAGGACATCGGAAGGTTGGGCGACGTCAACCAGGGATTCCGCGGGCTCCAGGAGAGATACGGCCCGCTGCGCGTCTCCGACATCGGGATCCGGGAGGTCACGATTCTCGGACAGGCCATCGGGATGGCCCTGCGCGGCCTCCGCCCGATCGCCGAGATCCAATACCTCGACTACGTCCTCTACGCCCTCCAGATAATGGCCGACGACCTCGCCAACCTGCGCTGGCGAAGCGCCGGCGGCCAGATGGCCCCCGTGATCGTGAGGACGCGGGGGCACCGCCTCGAGGGCATATGGCACTCGGGTTCGCCGATGGCGGGGATCGTCGGTCTCGTGAGGGGGATGCAGGTCCTCGTGCCGCGCGACCTGACCAGGGCGGCCGGCTTCTACAACGCCCTCCTCGAGCGCGACGACCCGGCGATAGTGGTCGAGCCTCTGAGCGGCTATCGCCGCAAGGAGCTCCTGCCCGACAATATCGGCGAGCTTCGCCTCGCCGTCGGCGTCCCCGAGATCCTGAGGCCCGGAAGCGACGCGACGGTCGTCACCTACGGCGCCACGACCCGCCTCGTCCTCGAGGCGGCCGAGCGGCTCGCCGCGGTCGGCATCGAGGCCGAGGTGGTCGACGCGCAGACCCTCCTGCCCTTCGACGTCCAGGGCAGGATAGGCGAATCGCTCAGGAAGACCTCGCGCATCCTCTTCGTAGACGAGGATGTCCCGGGGGGGGCGACCGCGTACATGATGCGCGAAGTCCTGGAGAGACAGGGGGGCTTCGCCTGGCTCGACGCGGCCCCTCGGAGCCTCTCGGGGGCGGAGCATCGGCCGGCCTACGGCTCCGACGGCGACTACTGGTCCAAGCCCAACGTCGAATCGATCTTCGACGCGGTCTACGCCCTCGTCGAAGAGTCGAAAATATAGCGAGGCCTTCATCCAGCGATCCCGGGAGGAGACGATGTCCGTAAAAGTATTCGCGCCCCTGATTGGCGAGGGAGTCGAGGAACTCAGCGTCGTGGCCTGGAAGAAGAAACCGGGCGATTCGGTCACCGAGGGGGAGGGGCTCGTCGAGCTCGAGTCGGACAAGGTGGTCACCGAGGTCCCGAGCCCCGCGACCGGCGCCCTCGCCGAGCTTCTCGCCCAGGAGGGCGACCGGGTGAAGGCCGGGGCGGTCATCGCCGTCATCGAGGGCGAGGCGGTCGGGGATCGGGGCGGCCCTCCCGCGCCCTCGGCCGGAGCGGGGGGCGTCGGGGCCTCCTCGGATTTCCTGTCGCCCGTCGTCCGCAGGATAGCGGCGGAGAAGGGAGTCGACCCGACGGCCATAGTCGGCACGGGCGCGGGCGGCCGCGTCACCAGGGACGATATCCTCGCCTTCGTCGCCGCTCGCGACGGCGGCGCCTCCGCCGGCCCGGCCCCCGCCGGCGGGCTCCGCCCCCACAGCGTCCTGCGCAGGAGGATCGCCGAGCGGATGATCGCCTCGCAGATGACTTCGGCCCACGTATTCGCGGTCGCCGAGGCCGACATGAGCGCCGTCGTCGCGCATCGCGCCGCGGCCAAGGACGGGTTCGAGAAGGAGGGCGTCAAGCTCACGCTGAGCGCCTACTTCGTCTCGGTCCTCGCCGCCGCCCTGAAGCGCTACCCCGAGATGAACTCCTCCTGGAGCGAGGAGGGCATGGTCCTCCATCCCGAAGTCAACATAGGTCTCGCCGTGTCCCTCGGCGACGGGGGCCTGATCGTACCCGTGCTGAAGAAGGCGGACTCGCTGAGCCTGATCGAGACCGCGCGAGGCGTCGATAGTCTGTCCGCCGCCGCCCGCGCGGGCAGGCTCGGGAACGAGGACGTGAAGGGTGGGACCTTCACCCTGACCAATTACGGCACCACGGGCTCGCTCTTCGCCGGGCCGATAATCAATCAGCCTCAAATCGGCATCCTCGGGACGGGAACCGTGCTGAAGCGCCCGGTCGTGATCACGAGCGCCGAGGGAGAAGATTCCATCGCGATTCGGCCCATGGTCTACCTCTCCCTGGTCTTCGACCACCGCGCCCTCGACGGCGAGGCTGCCAGCGGCTTCCTGCGCTTGGTCAAGGAGGGCCTGGAAGGCTGGAAGTGAGGGAGCTCTACTGACCATAAAACGGTCGACGCGAGCCCTTCGCGTTCGCGGCTCGGGACGAGGGATCAATAATCCTCCGACTGCCGATTTCCCATTGCGCCTTTCTGAAAGCTGGTTTATCGTGCATTCGCGTCCATATGCACGCGAGTGCACGGAACAGACAGGAGGCCGGAATGATCGAGGGAGGGAAGACCGCTTCATCGCTGCGCCGCTTAAAATACGGTATGGTCGGCGGCGGGCCGGGATCATTTATCGGAGAAGTGCACCGCAAGGCGATTGGACTGGACGGAATGGCGGAAATCGTAGCCGGAGCCTTTTCATCAAGCCATGGAAAGACCCTCGAGACCGGAAGGTCCCTCGGTATAGAGGAATCCAGGCTCTACCCGGACTTCGAGACGATGGCCGAGAAGGAGTCGAAGCGGTCCGATCGCATCGATTTCGCCATCGTCGTGACTCCCAACGCCCAGCATTACGCGGCGGCGAAAGCCTTCCTGTCGCGCGGCATCGATGTGGTCTGCGAAAAGCCCCTGACCTTCGAAGTCGCCGAAGCCGAGGAGCTCGGCATGATCGCGAAGCAGAAAGGCCTCCTCTTCTGCGTCGCCTACGCATATACCGGCTATCCGGCGGTAAAGCACGCGCGGGAAATGGTACAGCGCGGGGACATAGGCGAGATCCGATTCGTCAACGCCGAGTACCCGCAGGAGTGGCTCGCCACACCCATCGAGGCGGAGGGGCAGAAGCAGGCCTCCTGGCGCGCCGATCCCAAGCTGGCGGGCAAATCCAATTGCGTCGGCGATATCGGCAGCCATGTCGAGAACCTAGTCTCCTACATCACCGGACTGAAAATATCTTCGATCTGCGCCCGCCTCGATACTACCTTGCCCGGCCGCGTCCTCGACGACAACGCCTCGATAATGGTCAACTATAAGGGAGGGGCCAAGGGGCTCTATTGGTCCAGCCAGATAGCGATCGGCTACGATAACGGTCTCAGGGTAAGGATATTCGGGTCTACTGGTTCCATCCAATGGTCGCAGGAAAACCCGAATTACCTCGTCATATCCAAACTCGGTCAGCCGACGGTCCTGCTCTCCAGGGGCCGCGACAGCCTCTACCCCCACGCCCAGGGCTACTCGCGCATCCCTTCGGGGCATCCGGAAGGCTATTTCGAGGCCTTCGCCAATGTCTACAAGACTTTCATCGCGGCCCTCGCCAAGAGAAAAGAGGGAAAGGCCCTCGATGAGGGCGACCTGGATTTCCCCGACGCCGAACACGGAGTCTCCGGCGTAAATTTCATAGGCAAATGCGTCGACAGCTCCCGCAAGGGCGCCGTCTGGCTCGAGTTCTAAAGGAGAAGACCATGTCAAGACCAGTAACCCTCTTTACCGGACAGTGGGCCGACCTACCCTTCGACCAGCTTTGCGCGAAAGTAAAGGAATTCGGCTACGACGGCCTGGAGATCGCCTGTTGGGGCGACCACATGGACGTCAAGCGCGCCGCAACCGACCCGAAGTACATCGAGGGAAGGAAGGCCATCCTCGCAAAAAACGGCCTCAAGACCTGGGCCCTCGGCGCCCACCTCGCCGGCCAATGCGTCGGGGACCTGTGGGATCCGAGGCTTGACGGCTTCGCTCCCCCCGAGGTGAAAGGCGATCCGGGGAAGATCCGCGAATGGGCTATCCAGGAGATGAAATACACCGCCTGCGCGGCCAAGGCGATGGGCTGCTCGGTCGTCACGGGCTTCATGGGATCGTCCGTATGGAAATACTGGTACTCTTTCCCCCAAACCACGCAGGCGATGGTCGACGAGGCGTTCAAGGAAATCGTGAAGCTATGGACGCCCATCCTGGACGAGTTCGATGCCTGCGGGGTGAAGTTCGCGCTGGAGGTGCACCCCACGGAGATCGCCTTCGATTACTACACGGCGCAAAGACTCCTCGAGGAGTTCAAGCACAGGCCGACCCTCGGCTTTAATTTCGACCCCAGCCACCTGATTTGGCAGGGAGTGAAGCCTCATCTCTTCCTGCGCGATTTCGCGAAGCAGGTCTACCATGTCCATATGAAGGACGCCGCGGTCACTCTCGACGGGCGCGCCGGGATCATCGGCTCCCACCTCGAGTTCGGCGACAATCGGCGCGGTTGGAACTTCCGCTCCCTCGGTCACGGGGATGTGGATTTCGACGCTATAATCCGCGAGCTGAATGCCGGCGGCTACGCCGGCCCGCTCTCGGTCGAGTGGGAAGATTCGGGGATGGAGCGGGAGTTCGGGGCCAGGGAAGCCCTCGCCTTCGTCCGCAGGGTGGATTTCGCGCCTTCGAACGTGGCCTTCGACGCGGCGATGCAGAAATGACGCTCGGATGGCCCTCGAGTCCGAATAGGGTCAAAGGCGGCATCGCCTAAGGGCTTTCGCTTTCCAGAGAGCATCCCAAGGGGGTATCCGACTCGCGCAGACGCTCGAAGAGGCTCTCCCTCGTTCCCCGAATGCCCAGCTTCCTGCGCAGGTTCATTCGGTGGAAGTCGACGGCCTTCTCGGTAATATGGAGTAGACTCGCTATGTCCTTGCTCGACTTGCCTTCCCGGATGAGGGAGGCGACCTCGAGCTCGCGCCGACTCAGCCCGCGGTTGGAGGCGGAGAGGCTTCGCAGGAACGGCGAGGCGATGCCGTCCAGCCTCTTTCCCAGCAGCTCGAGGTCTATGAGGAGCTCGGGGTCGCTGCATCGGGCCCTGATGTCGGCGAGCAGGGGACCGATCAGGAGCTCCACGTTAGCCGCGACATCCCTGGCCAGCGTGCGTTCGGCATCGCCGGTCCTCCTCAGGAAGTAATCGACGACCGCCTCCCTCTCCTTGAGGTTCCGGTCCAGGGATTGGATTCGCCGCTTGAGGCTCTCGACCAACTTCCTCTCGTCCGAGGGATTCGAGGCGTCCCGAACGTATTCGACTACGCCGAGGACCTTGCCGCGGTCGTCGAACACGGGGAAGACTGACAGCTCCTGTTCGCCCCTCCATTCGCCGTTGTCCTCGTAGGCCACGACCCCGGCCTGGGGCCGGGCGCTCTCTATCGCCGCCGCCGTCGGGCAGCGCTCGCAGGGACCGTCCCTGTCGTGATAGGCGGCGTAGCACTTTTCGCCTACTAGCGGGTGCTTGCGCGTGTAGAGCGATTCGAGGGCGCTGTTCGCTCCCAGGATCGTGAATTCCGCGTCGAGGACGTTGATCCCGTCCAGGGAGCCGTTGAAGATATACGTGAAGAATCGGCCGAATTCCTCCCGCGCCCCGGCGGGGTCCTCGCAGGCCGCCCTCGAGCCGGAATCGGCGCCAAGCCACTTTCTCAGAAGCGAGATCCCAGCATCGGGAGACATCGATCTTCAGGCCTCGGCCGGCTTTCCGAAACGGTCGGCGATGGCGAGCGCGGGATCAGCGGGGACCGCGCGGAAATCGCCCATCGGGGTCTTGCGGAGGACCAGGCTCCCTGCTCCTATCATCGCTATCTTGGCCATCGTTTCCCTCCTGTTCGACGTCAAATGCCTCGCCGACCTGACCGAGCCTTTTTGACCCCTCCACCGGACGGCTCTGCGCGAAACGACGCTGTCTCCGGGACCCGCCGAGCCGAGATCGAGAAGAGCAGGAAGGCGCCGCCCGGGATAGCTTCCCCGGGCGGCCCTTTCGAAAGAGGCCGAAGCCTGGCCTTTGCGGGATCACTTATAGTCGGGATTGTTCCTGAACGCGGGATCGTTTATGTCGTACTTGAATGCCTTCGCGTCCCTCTTCTTCATATAATCGTCAAGAATCCAGGGAACCAGCTTACTCGTGTCGAGGCTGCCCTTGTCGTAGGGAGTGAAGTTCACGAACACCGCCTTCTTGAATGGCTTGCCTGCGAATTTGGCCTTGATCTGCTGGAAGCAGATGTCGGCTTCGAGGGTCGGGCACTCGTTGACGTCCATCGTCACCTGTCCCGAAGCCACCCATTTCCAGGATTTTTCCTTGCCGTTGCTCGAGCCGAGCCAGTACTTGCTCGTATCGAGTCCCGCTTCCTGCATCGCCTGCAGGGCTCCGGTCAGCATCTCGTCGTTCTGGACATAGGCGCCGTCGAAGCCATCGGGCCCAAGGCTGGTGATCGCGTCCTGCATCACCTTCTTGGCAGGATCGGCGAACCATCCGCCCGAGCCCCAGAAAACGATCTGGAGGTCCTTGCCGCCCGCGCCCTTGACTCCGACGTTCTGCAGGAGATTGCCGATGTCTTTCCCGGCTTTCTGATAGGCCTGCAGGAAGCCCTGGGTCTGACCGGCCGCGGTTCCCTGGCCGAGCTTGCCTTCGATCATCACGATCCGCTTGGCTTTGTGCTTTATCGCCGACTGGCCCGCCAGCTCGCCCAGGTATACCCAATCGAAGCCGGAAAAGCCCGCGAGGCCGGGCTCGTTGGGCGGATTGTGCGTCAGGTGGAACTCGGGGATCCCCGCCGCCAAGGCCAGCTTGAGGCACTCCGAGGTGGTCTGCGGGGAATTCTGGACGACGACGAGGGCGTCGACTTTCTGGGTTATGAAGTCCTCGACGGCCGCCAGCTGCTCCGGCGCCGTGCCCTGCCCGACCACGTCCAGCACCTTCCAGCCTTCTCTCGTTGCGAGAGTGTTGAAGACCTGATAGCCCGCCTTGTAGAAATCGTCCGAGGCATCCATGTAGTAGCCGATGACTTTCTGCTTGCCTTGAGCGAAGCCCATCACCGCGAAAAACACGAGAACCATCGTCAACATCGCTAGTCGTTTCATGCCGTTTCTCCTCCCTTTGCTTGCATACGCCCATATTCTCTCGCAATGCTTTCCCATAGTCCTGTTCAGTCCCGTCCGCACCTCCTTTTGCCCTCGTCGAGCCTTGCGCCTAGGCCTGCTCCCGCCTCCTCGCCACGAACTCGGAGACCTTGGAGGAAACGTCGCCCGCGGAAACCGCGATGATCACGACCAGGCCTTTCGCGACGAACTGCACTTCCGAGGGCAGTCGGAGCATGTTCATGGCGTTGCCGATGGATCCGAGGAAGAACACGCCGATCAGCGTCCCCAGGATGTTGCCCTTTCCGCCGCGCAGCGCCGTCCCGCCGATGACTACCATGGCAATGGTGTCGATCTCCAAATTCTGACCGAGCGTGATGATGCCCGTATTGACGCGCGAGAGGAGCATTACGGAGCCGATCCCGACCAGGAAGCCGATGATCACGTAGACCGAGAGCTTCATATTCTTGACGTCGATTCCCGCGAGGTAGGCCGCGAGGGGATTGGTGCCTACCGCGTAGATCCTGCGGCCGTACTTCGTGAATTTCAGGAGGAGCCCGGCGAGCAGGACGATGAGGAAGAAGATCAGCACGTAGGGCGGGATAACCAGGTTGAGTCCCGTAGCCGGGTCCTTGGCTCCCTGTATCAGGTTGGCCTTGAGGAAGTTCAGCTCCCCGTTCAATATCACCTCGCGCGAATTGCTGACGAGGAGCGCTATCCCCTGGAAGGTGATCATCCCGCCGAGGGTGATGATGAAGGGCTCGACCTTTGTGCGCGATATGATGAAGCCCATCAGGGTCTCGAGGAGGATCGCGGCCACGACGCCTGCGGCTATGGAGCCCGGCACGCCCAAATGCCATTTGGTGAGGCCCGAGGCGGTGATGATCGAGACCAGCGAGGCAAGCATGCCCACCGATAGATCGATGCCGCCGGACAGCATGACGAGCGTCATGCCGACCGCCACTATCCCCGGCACGCCGACCTGCTGCAGGATGTTCAATACGTTCACGGGACTGATAAATGTCGGGAACCTGGAAATCCCCTGGGTTATCAGCTGCAGGATCACGATGACGACTATGAATCCGAGGAATATCGACAAGGGCGTGAGGTTCTCGTGCCGCTTGAAGGCCGAGAGCCTCGCCCCCGATTTCCGCCCGACCGCTTCTGACCCGCTCATATCTCGCTGTCTCCTATCGAATAACCGAGTATGTTCTCTTCCGTAATCTCTTCCCTCGCCAATTCGGCCGCCTTTCCCCCGGCTTTCATCACCAGCACCCTGTCGCTCATGGAGACGACCTCGGGCATGTCGGAGGAGACCATGATGATGGCGCTCCCCTGCTTGAGCAGGTCGACCATGATTTGGTAGATCTCCTGTTTAGATCCCACATCGATGCCGTGCGTCGGCTCGTCGAATATGAAGATCTCGCCCTTCGTGTTGAACCATTTGGCCAGGACGACCTTCTGCTGGTTTCCCCCCGAGAGATTTATCGCGCGGGTCCGGGAATCGGTCGTCTTGATGTTCAGGCGTCTCGCGTAGTCGTCGCCGGTGCGCAGGTCGTCGACGGGCCGGAGCACGAAATCGCGCACGTTCACGAGATTCGCGACGATCACGTTCTGGGCGATCGTCTGCGGCAGGAAGAGGCCCGTACTCTGCCGGTCCTCGGTAATGAAGCACATCCTGTTCTTTATCGCGGCCTTCGGACTGGAATGCTTGACGAGCCTTCCGCCGATGCGGATCTCGCCGCGCTCGAGGCGCGCGTTCCCGAAGAGGACGTTCATCAGCTCCGAGCGGCCGGAGCCCGCCATCCCGGCGACGCCGAGTATCTCGCCGCGCCTGAGCGCGAAGGATATGTCCTTGACGCCGTTCCCGCCTACGTTCCTCGCCTCGAAGACGACCTCGCCCGCGGCCACCCTCTCCCTCTGGTAGAAGGTCGAAGGATCCCGGCCGACCATGTCCTTGATAAGCCTGCTCTTCGTCAGGCCCTCCATCCCGCTCTCGCTCACCTTGCAGCCGTCCCGCAAGACGGTGACTCGGTCCCCGATCTTGAAGACCTCCTCCAGGTGATGCGAGATGTAGATGAATCCTATGCCGCCGCCCTTGACGGTCCGGATGATCTCGAGGAGGTTGTCGATCTCCGAGGAGGAGAACGACGCGGTCGGCTCGTCGAGGACGATGACCCTCCGCTTGAACACCAGGGCCTTGGCGATCTCCACCATCTTCTGCTCGCCCGAGCTCAGGTCCCCCATCCTCGTATCGGGATCGAGTCCGCTCTTCAGGTACTTGAGCACGTCGACCGTCTGCGTCCTCATCGCGCGTCTGTCCAAGAACATGCCGTGCGCGATTTCGGAGCCCGTGAAGATATTCTCGATGATGCTGAGGTTCTCGAAGACGATATGCTCTTGATATATAGTCTGGATGCCCAACGATATGGCCAAGTGGGGATTCAGGGCCACTTTTCTCCCGTCGAAGACGATTTCCCCGCCCTCGTCCGGCTGGTAGGCCCCCGACAGCACTTTGATGAGGGTGGACTTGCCGGCCCCGTTTTCCCCGCAGAGGCAATGCACCTCCCCTTCGTTCAGGTCGAGCGAAATGCCCTGCAGTGCCTTCACGCCCGGGAAAGTCTTCGAAATATTGCGCAATTGAAGGATTTGGCTCATTCGTTGGTTGCCGGCCAGGCACCCCTTCTCGCGGATGCTTTCCAGCGCCTCCTTTCTCACCGCGCATATTCGCGTCTTGCCTGTGGTCAGAGTAAGTCAGATTCCGAAATTGTGAATGGCGAAAAGAAGCCACTCCTTATACGATATGATCTCTTTTCCGCTTCTTCACCCGAATGGGGGAAGACGCTCCGTCCGATTCCGGATTCGATCGGGAAATCGCCGAACCTAGAAGGCGTCGCTCCTTCGCGAACGGATGGGATCGTGGTCTCGGTCGCCGTTCGCCGATGGAAAGGATCATTAAGTATAAAGAATGGCTCTTTTTCGCCATTCCCAAGAACCATTTCATGCGTACTCTATGATCCCAGCGGCGTGCGGGGTAATTTCAGCTCGAATGGGTCGCTCCCAGCCTCCGTCCGCGCTAGAGACAACTACGATGCTTGGAGGCCGGGATGGAAAGCGCGAAGAAGGTAAACGTAGCGATCGTCGGGTTGGGCTTCGGGAAAGAATTCATCTCCATATATCAAAGGCATCCGAGGGTCGGCGCGGTCGCGATATGCGTGAGGAACAAGGAGACTCTCGAAGCGACGGGAGATAAATTCGGGATACCCGCGGATCTACGCTTCAGAGATCTCGACGACGTCCTGAAGCGCGGGGACATAGACGCCGTCCACATCGTCACTCCGATCCTCGACCACGCGCGGCAGTCCCTGGCCTCGCTCCTGGCCGGCAAGCATACGGCCTGCACGGTGCCGATGGCGACTACTCTCGAGGAGCTGGCCGCCCTCGTCAAGGCCAAGGAGAAGAGCGGCAAGGTATACATGATGATGGAGACCGCGGTCTATACGCGAGAGTACCTCTATGCCAAGAATCTCGCGGCCAGCGGCAAGCTCGGGAGGATTCAGTTCGTCCGCGGCTCCCACATGCAGAATATGGGACTGGAGGGCTGGCCCGAGTATTGGCTCGGCTTCCCTCCCATGCATTACGGCACGCACGCAATATCGCCCCTCCTCAACATTCTCGGGACCGTTCCCGAATCCGTGACCTGCTACGGCTCGGGTGCGATCGCGAAGGATCTGGCGAGGCGCTACGACTCGCCCTTCGCCGTGGAGACGGCCACGTTCAAGCTGCGGAATTCCGATGTCGTCGCCGAGGCGACGCGCTCGCTCTACGAGACGGTACGCCAATACCGCGAGAGCTTCGACGTATACGGGGACAAAATGGCCCTGGAGTGGGAGCAGATCGAAGGCGAGGGAACCGTACTGTTCGAGGGCGGAGAGACCGCCCGTCGGATCTCGGCGCCCGACGCCCTTGAACTCCTGCCAAAGGAAATCGCGGACTTCACGAAGAAGGGAAAGATAGACGATCCCAGCCACGTGTCCTTCATCCAGGGCGCGGGCCACGGCGGATCGCATCCCCACCTCGTGCACGAATTCGTGTCGGCCATCGTCGAGGGACGCGATTCGGCCATCGATGCCGTTACCTCCGCCTTCTATACCGGCGCCGGCGTCTGCGCCCATCAATCCGCCCTCCAAGGCGGAGCGCGGATGAAGATACCTGAATTCGGGAAACTCTGAGCGGACGACCGGGAGAATACAGCGATGAAGATAGGCGTCAATACCTGGGTTTGGGTTTCCCCGTTCACCACCGGCCAAATGGGCCTCCTCGACAAGGTGGCCGAAATGGGCTTCGATCTCATAGAGATCGCCGTCGACGATCCCGAGGCCATCGATGCCGCGGCCTTGAGGCGCAAGCTCGCCGAGACTGGCCTCGGAATCAGCCTCTGCGGCGCCTTCGGGCCGACGCGGGACATCTCCAACCTGGACCAAGACCTGAGGAAGAACGGAAGGGCGTATATAGAAGATTGCGTCAAGCTCGCCGATAAGATCGGTTGCGGCCTATTCTCCGGTCCCGTCTATTCCGCCGTCGGCAAGACGCGCATGGTGAGCGACGAGCAGAGGAAGCGCGAGCGGGCCTTCTGCGTGGAGGGCATGAGGGCTATAGGAGGCCTCGCGCTCTCCTGCGGCGTCACCATCGGAGTGGAACCCCTCAACAGATTCGAGTCCGACATGGTCAATCTCACGGAGCAGGCCTCCGATCTGATTGACGAGGTGGGAAGCCCGGCCTACAAGGTGCACATCGACACCTTCCATGCGAACATCGAGGAGAAGAGCATTCCCGATGCCATTCGAAAGCTCGGCAAGGGCAGGCTCTGCCATTTCCACGGTTGCGAGAACGACAGGGGCGCGCCAGGGACCGGACATCAGGATTGGATCGGGATGCGCGATGCGCTCTTGGAGACCGAGTACCGGGGGGCGGTGGTGATCGAGTCCTTTACCCCCGGCGCGGCCGAGATCGCGAAAGCGGCCTCGATCTGGAGGCCGCTCGCCGGCTCGCAGGACGAGCTCGCGGATCAGGGCCTCAAGTTCCTCAGGAAGCTGTTCGCATGACGCGCGAGGCGCGGCGCCTCGCCGCGCCCGGTGGCCTCTGGCTTGAAAAACGCCGGCGTCAGTGCTACGCTCCGAAATCGCGATGTCGTCCGGCGGCCCGCTTTCATGAATATCACGTATTACATTTCTAACAGCGCCGATCCCCGGGGCCTCGGCGCGATCCGCGAAGAAGGTGATTTCGCCTTGGTTTCGGTCTCCGAGGGCCGCTTGGAGCTCAAGACCGGCGCCTCCTCCATTACGATCAAGGCGGGCAACATATTGTTCGGGCGCGCCGAGGAGCTGGTGCTTCCCCTGCCGGCGGAATGCTCGAGCGGAAGCTGCGAATACTGCATTGTCCTCTTCGGCCTGGACGGGGAGGATGCCGAGATCGTCGAGGGACTCGTGGGCGCCGGCGTGCAGACGCTCAAGCCTGGACTGGGATTCACGAGGGAGCAGCTAGAGCGCCGATTGAGGTCCGGCTCTTCCGCGATGCGCCGCTCCGGCGAGCACTACCTGCTTTCCTTCATATATGATTTCTCGGATTCGGGCGCGGTCAAGTCGAGCAGCGCGGTCATGGATCGGCATCTGTCCAACGCCATTTCGTACATGAAGGTCCATTTGCAAGATTCGGTAACCCTCGAGAGCCTCGCCGCCGCGATCAATATCTCCAAGACCCATCTCATCAGGATATTCCGCAAAGAGCTCGGGAGCTCGCCCATGCGCTACCTCACGAGCCTTCGCGTGGAGGAGTCCGCGAGCCTGCTCTCGGGCACCGACATGACTCTCGGCCAGGTCGCGGAAAGGCTCAGCTTCTATAATGACTCGCATTTCAGCAAGGTATTCAAGAAAAGCATGGGCGAGAATCCTTCGGCTTACAGACATACGTATATCGACTCCCTGCTCTCGAAACAGAAAAAATCCTTCGAGGAGCTTGAGAAATCGTACTCGTTCATACAGCAGCTGATCGATGCCACCGACGACCTCATCTTCTATAAGAACGCGGAAGGACGCTATATCGGCTGCAACTCCGCTTTTTGCCGCTTCACCGCGCTTTCCCGCGACGAGATCATCGGAAAGACCGATTTCGAGATTTTCCCGCTCGATCAAGCCGAAGGCTTCGTCGCCAACGATCGGGTGGTCATAAGCGAGAAGAAATCGCATAGCAATGAAGAGTGGATCCGATACAAGGACGGGTCCAGAGTCCTGGTGGAAGTATCCAAATCCCCATTTTTCGGGCTGCGGCACGAGATCGGCGGCGTCATCGGCATCAGCAGGGACATCACCTATCGGAGAATGGCCGAAGAGCGCCTGCTTGTCGCCAAGGAAGAGGCCGAGAAGGGACGCAAGGACAACACCGAGGAGACGCTCTCCGCCTTCCGCGCGCTGTCTCGGATGCTGGCCTCCTCATCCTCCTATCTCTCGCTGTTGCGGATGTCCGAGAGCGATTCCGAGAAGATACTGATCATCGATCAGACGATCAGGGAATCCGAGGCGATGGAAGAGCTCCTTGACGCCTTCACCGGAATAAGGGAGACGGAGATCGGCGAGTACCAGACGGGCGACGCGCTATTCTCGCTTAAGGAGACCCTTGCGTATGCCGTCGAATTCGCCCGAACGAACTTTCCCTCCATCGACGCCACCTTCGAGACGGCCGGCGACCTGCCTCTACTCTTGCGAGGCGGGAAAGACGCCCTGAGGGAGATAGTGACGAGCCTCATCGCGCATATCGGGAGCAATGGCGCGACCAAGGCCACATTCATCTTCGAGCACGATGGGGAGAGATTGTCGATCCGCGCCGCCGACAACGGGCCTCGCCTGCTGGGCAACAGGATAAGCCCATTCAGGATCGGGGAGGCGCAGGCGGGAACGGGAAGTCGCGGCTGGGATATCAATCTCTGGTTCTGCCAGGATATCGTCGAGTACATGGGCGGGGAATGGGATATCGCGAATTCCGAGGGCGCAGTCTCCTTCGCCATGGCCATCCCGATGCGGAAGGGACTGGCATGAAGCGGCCGAGGAAGGATCGGAAGATCCGGATAGGCGTGGCAATACCCGCCCCGGACCAGGAATGGACGGCCGGCTCGCTCTGGTACGCGCGGAAGGCGATAGCCGATTGGTCGATCAAGGATCCCGACATCCATTTCGACCTCAGGTCGGACGCGACCGTCGAGGAGCAAGCGCAGAGCGTGAAGGAGCTTGTGGACGCGGGCATCGACTGCCTCGTCATCCTTCCCGTCGAATCGGCCGGCGTCACGCCCATAGTGCAGAGGGCGAGGCGCATGGGCGTGTTCGTCGTCGATACGGACAGAGGACTGCTCGATGACGCGCATGACGTCTACATCACGGGCGACAATTATCAATACGGCAGGGTGGCGGCGGAATGGATGGCCTCGGAGCTGGACGGCAGGGGCAAGATCGTCGCCATTTCGGGGGTTCCCTGCACGATCGATACGATCAGGATGAGAGGCTTCCACGACGGCATCGCTCATTTTCCGGGAATCAGGATACTAGGGGAGCAGGTCGGCTATTGGAACAAGCGAAAGTCCCGGGCCATCATGGAGAACTTCCTCCAAAAATTCCCGCAGATCGACGGCGTGTACTCGCAAGACGACGGGGTCCAGGAAGCGGCTCTCCTGGCCTACGGGGAATCGGGTCGATCGGACATCTCGGTCTTTTTTGGCGGAACGGGGCAGCGCTCCACGATCCGCAAGATCATGGACGGGGACCCACTGGTCCGCGCGACCGTCACCTACACGCCCTCGCTCATCGCCACATCGGTTTCCTTCGGCGCTCTCGCTTCGCGGGGAAGGAATTTCGAAGGCTTCTACCAAAACCAGGTGCCTTCCAAGGTGATAATCCGCTCGGAACTCGTGACCAAGGAAAACGCCGAAGACTATTATGTGGAAAACTCGGTATTTTAATCCTAGGGATTCGGCCGGTTCCGAAGCGTCATTCGGATTGATGGCGCTATTGACACCCTAGGGGCATTCTCATACTATCTTCTTGAGTGGGAACGGTTCTAATCCAATAATACCGCAACTTTGTATTTTCCCCTTTCCAGTGCAAGGTTTGGTCTTAAGACTTTCTTATTGACTTATTGGAATGTTTCCGGTGGATACTAGGTCACGAGCTGACGAATGTTAATAGGCGGCGAGCGAAATTATGCAAGTTACGATCATAGATATAGCTCGATACACCGGGATATCGAAGAGTACCGTATCCCGGGCTTTAAACAAAAGCGGACCTGTCTCCGAGGAGACGAGGAAGAAGGTCCTGGAAGCCGTCGAAGTCCTGCGTTACAGACCGAATGCCGTAGCGCGGAATTTGGCCCGAAAGCGCTCCAATTCATTTTCCTTAATCGTCCAGGATATCAGGAACCCCTACTATGGCTACGCAAGTTGGTACGCCGAGCGGATTTTCCGAAGGCGAGGATATAGCCTCGATATCTTCAATGCCGACAACGACCTTTCTCTCGAGAAAAGCGCCCTCGAGAGCGTGAAATATCGGCGCGTGGACGGCCTCCTGTGCATAGGCGGCGATAAGGATGCGACGAATATCATCGACTTCTATTCAAGAGAAGGCATTCCGCTCGTTCTCATCGACCGGGAAATTCAAGGCTACGATATTCCCATGGTCAATCTCGACAATCCCTATGGCGCAAAGATCGCAACGGACTACCTCTTCGAGTTGGGCCATGTGCGCATCGTCTTCGCCACTTCGGATCTGACACTGCCGGAGCGCCACAGGATGGAGGGCTTCGCCAATTCCTGCCGCGAGCATGGGGTATCGCAGGAAGACATTCTCGTCGTTTCCCAGAAAGAGTCGTTGTGGACGGAGGGTCTCTGCGCCGAGATCGAGGACCTTTTCGCCTTGAAGGATCCCCCGACCGCAGTGTTCGCCTCCAACGACATAAAGGCATTGCGAATCATCCGGATATTGAGGCGCAGGGGGTATTCAGTCCCCGAGGATGTCTCGGTCGTCGGTTACGATGATATCGATATCTCCTCCATTGTCGTGCCCTCGCTGACCACCGTCCATCAACCGATCAACGACATGATCGAGACCGGAGCGGAAATGCTGCTGGATATCGTCGAAGGCAAAACCATCAGGCCCGCGCGCGAAATGTCCAAGCCATGGCTTGTAACGCGAGAATCGACTCGGGCGATTACTTGAAAGCGTCGCCTTCCTTGAAATGCGTCCACTGACGCGCGAGGGTCGCGGCTTTTTCCGAGAACTGCTTGTAGAATTCGAACAGCTCCCCGTACCGCTTCGCCCTCTCGGGGTCGGGATCGAAACGTCTTTCGATCCGAACGAGGCGCTCGATCGCCGCACCTGCGGATTCGAAGACTTCGCCGGCTATCCCGGCCAGGATCGCCACCCCGAGAGCCCCGGCCTCGGAGACAGCCGGACGCAAGAAAGGCCTATTCGTAATATCGGCGCAAATTTGCACGGCAGCAGCCGTCTTGCTCCCCCCTCCGACCGCCTTGTACGTCTCGATAGGGACGCCTATGGAGCCGAGGTTCTCGACCGATACCTTTAGCGCGAACATATTACCTTCGAGGATCGCTTTCAGGATTTCTCCTCTCCTTGTGTAGTTTCGGAGCCCTAGGATCACGCCCGCGGAATCCGAGACGAAATCGGGGGGACCCATGGGGGCGAAATGGGGCAGGACCAGGAGAGGGCCGGGAGCCAGGGGAAGCTCCGCGAAGAGTTCATCGTAGATGTCCTCGCCCTGTTTCGTCCCTGGCTTGTTCGCGGCACAGGCGAAGGTATCCCTGTACCATTTCACTATAGAACCGCCCATGTGATAGGCGAAGCTGACGAACGCGCCCGGTACTGCATGATGCTCGACGTTGAGGCCGAACTCGACCATGCGCCGGGGATCGGTATAGCCTTCGTGTATGGCCAGGATCGTGGGGAACGTTCCCATGCCGTACATGGCCTCGCCCGGGCTTACCGCGCCGCAGCCGAGAGCGTTCGCGCACTGGTCGTGAGTCCCGCAGACGATAAGGGTGTCTTCCGGAAGCGCAAGCGCCGATGCAAGGCGCTTCGAAACTTTTCCGATCGCGGTGCCGGCGGGAACGCATTCAGGCAGCTTGTTCCTGTCGAGCCCCGATACGGAAAGGAGCCTGGGCGACCAATCGCGGGTCCCTATATCGAAAAGGAGGAACCTATTCGCCAGGCTGTAATCCACTTTAGGGTCCGCCCCCAGCATGAAGGCCGCGAAGCTGCCCCAGTTGAGGAATTTGTAGGTGGAATCGTAAAGCTCGGGGCGATGCTCCTTGATCCACATCAGCTTGGTCACACCGAATTGCGCGCCAATATGGTTACCGCTTATTCGGAAGCACTCGATGTCGTCTAACTCGCGGCGAATCGTTTCGACATAGCGATCGCCCCGCGCGTCGTTTATCAGGATCGATGGCCCGAGTATCTTTCGATCGGCCGAAACGGGGACTACCGCCTCCCCCATGGACGCGAAGGCGAGCGCGCGCACGGAATCCCTTCCCAAAACCGAAGACGCCGCTTCGCGGATCGTCATTCGAATCGAGCTCCATACCAGGCCCGAATCCAGCTCCGCGCTCAGCGGCTCGGGGCGACTGATGTCGTACTCCGCATAGGCCGATGAGAGAATTTCCCCCGTCTCAGCGAAAACGACGGCTTTGCACCCCGTCGTGCCGATATCGATACCCATAAGGCTCATCGCGGATCCCCGGATCTAAGTCTTAAGCGGCAAAGCCGAGTCTTTTCGCGGAGCCCCTAAGTTCTAGTTTTTCTATTTCTTCTATAGTTGCCCTGTATACCGCATCGCGAGCCGTCGCTTCGCCTCGCTCCCTCAGTGCCTCGTAGGGCGCTCGGATAGCCGTCCCGATGTTGATCTTGGCGATACCGCGCCGTATCCCTTCGAGGACGTTATCGGTCTTTATGCCTGAACCTCCATGGAGCACGAGAGGGACCCCCGTTTTCGCGGCGATTACGGAAAGACGCTCGAGGTTGAGCCGGGCCTCCAGTTTCTTCTCTTTCCTAGCGGCGCCCGATATCGCTCCATGGATGTTGCCGATAGAGACGGAAAGCCAATCGACCCCCGTAGCGAGCACGAAAGCGGCCGCCTCGTCCGGGTCGGTAAAGCCCTTTCCGCTGGCGTAAAGCTCCTCGTAGGGAGGAAGCGGGCCCGCTTCGTGGCCGAGGACCGCCCCGAGTTCGGCCTCGACGGGGACTCCTGCCGCGTGCGCCATATCCACCACCGATCTTGTCGCCTTGGCATTATCCCGGAAAGCCATCCTCGACCCGTCGATCATCACGGATTGGTAGCCGGCTGTCAGTGCCCGGCGTATGATGGGGAGAAAATCGACATTTTCCCCGTCCTCATCCACAGCCGGGATATGGTCCAAATGCAGCCTCATGAACCTTTCGTCTTTCCGTTTCTCATATTCATCGCGAATGGCCTCGAGGCTAATGGATTCGAATTTTTCCCATTCCAACCTGGCGACTTGTATCAATGCGAAAGTCTCGGTATCGACAATCGCTCGAGCCACCGGTTCCAGCATCGGTACGTAAGGAATGTTGAAGGCCGGCAGCGCCATATGCAGTTCGCAAGCCTTGGCGACTATCTTTCCCGTTTCGGACATGGTTGTTGCTCCTTAGATCTCGCACGCTGCATGGCGACCCTTAAAGAACCCCTTGGTTCGATAATTGAGAATATGGATTGACAGCCCATCAAACCATGCTATCCTGCAACTATAACACAGGGACCGATTTCAGTCTACGATGGCATTGAATTCAATTCGAATGGGAATTACCTTGTTAATCTATATATTATAATGGTTTATATTGCTATTACTGGCGGTTTTGGCTTCTGCGTGATTTGTGGGAACGGTTCTATTACTGCGTACTTCAATATCGGAAGCGCCGGCAGGAAGCGGTAATCCGAGGGCGTCAACCAAAGTTTTATATAGCTTCATAGGAGGGAGTATGGCCAAGAAGAAGATCTCGATCGGCACATGGGCATTTATCTGGGGCGGGTATAAGGAAGATCCGATACCCTTCGAGGTGGTTCTGGATACGCTCAAGAAGCTCGGCTACGACGGTATTGAGTTCGGTGCCTTCGCTCCGCATCTGGAGAGCAACACCGACGCCAACCGGAAGAAGATCGGCAAGATGTTGAAGGACAGGGGGCTCGGCGTTTCCGGCGTTGCCGCTCCCTTCCCTTCGCCGACCACCTCGACCAAGACGGAATACCTCAACGCGGTAAAGGCCAACCTCGACGTTTGCAGCGAGATCGGAAGTCCGAAGCTGCGCGTAGACATGGTCGACCCTCCCACGAAGGTCCCCGGCGGTCTGTCGCACGCGGACTGCGTCGCGAAAGTCGCCGAGGTATGGCGAGAGAGCGCAGAGGAATGCGCGAAGCGCGGCATCAAGCTCGTCTGGGAATTCGAGCCGGGCTTCTATCTCAACAAGCCGAGCGAGGTCGTCGACATGGTCTATCGAGTGGACCATCCGAATTTCTCGATCATGTTCGACGCATGCCACGCATATATGGGCTCCGTGATAAGCGCTCGCCACCTCGGGAAAAAGGAAAGCCTGCCGGGCGGGGTCGTCCAGTACGCTCATCTTCTGACGGGAAAGATCGGCGCGATTCACCTCATCGACTCCGACGGTTCGCTTCACGACAACGACACGAGCACCCATGCTCCGCTCGGGACAGGGGAGATCGACTTCGGCAAAGTTATGCCGGCAATCCTCGAGGCCGGATACGGCGACGAGTGGTGGCCGATAGACCTCTGCTTCTGGCCCAAGGCTCTCGAGGTCGCCGGGCAGAACAAGAAATTCGTCGACCGGCTGGCGAGGAAATTCGGGTGATCGTCGCGGCGGTTTTCAATCGACATTGATTCCAGGGAGGTTTTGAATGTCCGAGTCGATGAATGCGCAGGTTTTCTACGAAGCCGAAAAGATGGATCTTGAGAAGTTGACGATACCGAAGGTTACCGATACCGATGTGCTAGTGAAGGTGAAGAACGTCGGAATTTGCGGTTCGGACCTATCATATTACTTCGGCATGAGTCCGGTCGGCACTCCGACGGGCAAGGGCCCGCTCGTCCTCGGCCATGAGTTCACGGGCGAGGTGGTCGAGGTAGGCTCGGTACCGAAGGCGCTCGGCCTATTCAAGCCCGGCGATCGAGTCGTGGTCAACCCGGTCCAGTTCTGCAACGCTTGCCCCGATTGCGCTTCGGGCAATACCCATATGTGCCAGCACGGAAGCGTCCCCGGCGTAACGACCAATGGCGCGTTCGCCGAGTATTGCGTGTCGAAGTACACGGGGCTGTTCAAGCTTCCCGACGAGATCAGTTTCGCCGCGGGGGCCTGCATCGAGCCGCTCGCGTGCGCGGTGAACGGGCTCAACAAGCTCGACATACGGCCCGGTCAGTTCGTGGCGGTCTTCGGGCCCGGTCCGATCGGCATCTGGATGGCGGAGCTCGCCAAGAAGGCATACGGTGCCGGCAAGGTCGCCCTCGTCGGCACGAGGGACTATCGGCTCGAGGCGGGCAAGAAAGCGGGAGCGGACTACATTTTCAACGACAAGGAGAAGGGCTCGAGATACTACGTGCCCGATTTGAAGAAGGCCTTCCTCGACGCGACCGACGGACGTCTCGTCGACAGGCTGATTACGCCCGCGGGTCCCGATGAGGCGCTCGAAACGGCGGTGGAATGCGGCGGGAATTGCTCGATTATCGTCCAGTTCGGACTGCCCGACGGCGGGGGAGCCTTCAAGATACCGTCGCTGAGCTTCCACACCATGGACAAGCAGATCCGCTCCGCGTGGCTCGCCCCCGGCGTCTGGCCGCAGACAATACGCCTTGTCCAGGGGAAGCAAGTGAGCATCGAGCCATTAATCACCCATACGGCGTCCTTGAGGGATCTCGGTCAGGCTTTGGTCGACCTGAGAAGCAGGAAGGGCAACCCGATCAAGTACGAGATCATATTATAGCCTGATATTCAAGGCGCGCTCGGGGTTCGCGAAGCGATTCGCCTTCCCCGCAGGCGCGCCGCATCATACCGCATGGCTGGGAGTAAAGGCATGGATCCTAAGCGTTTGATAGGCATCGTGGAAAAAGAGCTTGGCTCGAAGAACGGTTTCTTGAGGTTAAGGCCGAGTTGGGTGGCGCGGGATTTCCTGAAGCCCGGAAGGCGCTTGGGCCTCTCGGAGAACGAGTACGATGTCGGGCGGCGCGGATTCATTTGCGAGCGGTGGCTCGCGTCCGAGACCGAAGCCGATAACGCGGTCAAATACCCGAATGAAGGCCTTTCATACCTCGATATCGACGGCGAGCAGCTTCTCCTCAGGGATGCGATAGCGGCATGCGGCGAGATGATAATGGGACGCGAATACTCGGCGGCGCATCGCGGGCTCGGTCGCCTGGCGAAAATATACGATTTCGAGAGCCGGATATTCTTCCATTACCACCAGACTACTTCCGACGCCAGGAAGCTCGGTCGAAATTCCAAGGAGGAATCGTATTATTTCCCCACGGACGTTCCCCTAGGGAAGCACCCGGAAACCTTCTTCGGCGTGCATCCGTATATCGTCGAGCAGCGGAAGCAATACGAGATCTTCCTTCCGTATCTTCAAAAATGGGAGGGCGACGGGATCCTGAGCGCCTCTCGAGCGTACATGAACGTTCCGGGAGAGGGCTTTCACCTTCAGTCCGGAATCCTTCACGCTCCGGGTACGGCGGTGACGATCGAGCTGCAAGAACCTTCGGACGTGATGGGGGTCATGCAGGCCGAGGTCGACGGTCTGAGGCAATCGAAGGATCTCCTATATAAGGATATCCCGCCGGCCGAGGTGGAGCAGAAAGGGGAAAGGGCGGCCTTGGACCAGCTCCTCTGGGAGGAGAACGGGGACCCCTATTTCTACGAGAACCATCATACCCCGCCAGTGGATATTCCCCACCCGGAAAGCTCCGCCGGTTCCGAGCAATGGATATACTACGACTCGACGAAGTACTCGGGGAAGCGACTCATCGTGAAGCCCGGACAAAGCTTCACCGCAAAGGACCTCGGCCTTCACAATATCCTCGTATGGCGCGGCAAGGGAAAGGTAGACGGGCTCGAAATCGAGGGAGGGAATTTCCGCTGCGACGAGCTTCTCGTCTCGCACGACAGGGCCGTCTCCGGCGCGACGTACGAGAATACCGGGTCGGTCGACCTCGAGGTGATCAAATTCTTCGGCCCCGACATAAACAGCAAAGTGGTTCCGTATCTGAAGAAGTACGGACGGAAAGAATCGTCATAGGAAAGGAAGGGAATCATGAAAGTCGGCATAAACCTCCTATTGTGGACCGCGAATCCCAAGTTCAGCGAGCATGAGCGCGTATTGAGCGATCTGAAGGAATGGGGCTTCGATGCCTTCGAGATCGGAGTCGGCGGACTGAGCGCCGAGGAGATCGGGAAATTCTCGAGGAAAGCGGACCAACTCGGACTCGATATCACCGTGCTCGACGTATTCCTGGCTTCCGAGGCCGACACTATCAGCGCCGATCCGGGGAAACGAAAGAAGGCGAAGGATATCATAAAGACCTGCATAGATAAGACGGCGGATATCGGTGCGCATGTGTTCAGCGGGCCTTTATACCAAGGCCTATGCAATACGACGGAGACCGGGCCCACCGGCGATGAATGGAAATGGGCGGTAGACATACTCAGGGATTGCGCTCTCTACGCGAAGGGGAAGGGAATAAGGATCGCCGCGGAGCCCTTGAACCGCTTCGAAGCATACCTGGTGAACTCCGTCAAGCAAGCCTATGATTTCGCCCTGGAAGTGGGTGTCGACAATTTCGGCATTTTGGCGGATACCCATCATTCGAATATAGAAGAATACAATGTCGCCGAATCCTGGGGAAAAGTCATGGACAGGATATACCATGTCCATATTTCCGAGAATAACAGAGGCGTTCCCGGCTACGGCCATGCCATTCAGCCCGCCGTCTTCGAGGTCCTGAAAAAAGGCAATTATAAGGGATACCTCGTCATAGAGGCATTCAACGCGAATGTGCCTGAAATCGCGGGTATGCTGCGGCTGTGGCGCCCCTTCGAGGCCAAAGAATCCGTCATCGCCCGAAAGGGATTGGAGTTCATAAAAGGGCATCTATGATTCAAGAATGCGGGAAAGCAATCCGAAGCGGAGGGGCCCATGCCTGAGGATTTGATTCTGAACATGAAAGGCATATCGAAGTCGTATCCGGGCGTCACCGTATTCGAGAATTTCGACTTCAGCCTCAGGCGGGGGGAGATACACGGGATATGCGGAGAGAACGGCGCGGGCAAGTCGACGTTAATCAAAATACTCTCCGGCGCCCACTCTCCGGACGATGGGTCGATCGAATTCGAGGGAGCGAAAGTCGAGAGCCTGGATCCCTACTCGGCGATGCAGATGGGCATTCAGACCATCTACCAGGAGCACAATCTTTTCCCCTTCCTCAACGTCGTGGAGAATCTGTACGCCGGCAACGAGCTGACCAACGGCCTCATTATCAATAAGCCCAGGATGCTGGCCAAGACCCAGGAGATTCTGGAGTACCTGCACTCGGACATATCCCCCTTCGATACCGTGGGGAAGCTCAGCACCAGCGCCCGGAAGACCGTCGAGATCGCGAGGGCATTGATCCAGAAGTCCAAAATGCTGATCCTCGACGAGCCCACGGCCTCGTTCAACCAAACGGAAATCGACCGCCTATTCGAGATAATCAAGAGACTGGCGCAGAACGGGCAAAGCGTAATCTATATCTCGCACCATTTGGAGGAAGTGTTCAGGCTGGCCGACCGCGTGACGGTGATTCGCGATGGGCAGAAGGTGAACACCTACGACATCGCCGACCTGACCGAGCAAAAATTGATACATGACATGGTCGGGAGGGACGTGTCCCTGTTCTATCAGAGGAAGCAGGTCCCTATCGGCGATGTCGAATTGGAGACCAGGCACCTGACGGGGAACGGCGTGAAGGATGTCTCCATAGTATTGCGTAAGGGCGAGATCCTAGGAATAGCGGGAATGGACGGCTCCGGCAGGTCGGAGCTGGCGGAGCTGATATTCGGCGTGAAGAAGGCGGAGTCCGGCGAAATCCTGATAAAGGACAAGAAAGTAAGGATCAAATCGCCATTATCGGCCATTCGGCACAGGATCTGCTTTATCACGGGGGACCGTCAGGGCACGGGGCTGTTCCTGAGGCATCCGATCGCCAGGAACATTCCCATCGTAAGCTACACCAAGACCAAGACCCCCTTCGCGCTGCCCGGCGACGACGTAAAGATGTCGGAGCGATTCGTCAATATCCTGAATATCAGGACGCCGAGCGTATTCCAGCTGGCGATGCTGCTCTCCGGGGGAAACCAGCAGAAGATAGTGTTGGCGAAGTGGTTCGCGAGCGAAGGCGAGATCTTCATCTTCGACGAGCCGACGCGCGGGATCGACGTGGGCGCCAAGGAGGAGATCTACAAGATCATGGTAGGGCTCCTGGAGGAGAATAAATCGATAGTGATGATCTCCTCGGACATGCCCGAGCTCATCGCCATGAGCGACCGGATAATCGTGATGCGCAAAGGAAGCGTTGCGGCGCAATTGGGGAAAGACGAAATCAGCGAGGAAACCATATTGAAGCACGCAATAGGGAGTGGCGGGAAATGAAAGTAAGGAATCGCCTGAAGAGCGGGAATGGTCCCATTTTCCTGGCCTTGCTGGCCACGATCGTGGTGGTATTCATGATCGAGCTCATTTTCGTAAGGGACTTCAATATCGCCAAGGTGGCCTTCATAAAACCGAGGAACATCAGCAATGTCCTGATGCAGGTTTCGACGACAGGCATCCTCGCCATAGGGATGACCTTGGTGATGATATCCGGCGGGATCGATCTCTCGATCGGCCAGATGATGTGCTTCATCGGAACCGGAATGGCATTCATGATGCGGACGGTCGGACTGAACGATTGGGTCGTCGTACTGCTCGGAGTGGCCGTCGCCGTCCTGTTCCAAGTGCTCATGGGCTTCATCATCTCCAGGACGAAGCTGGAGCCTTTCATCGTCTCGCTCGGGTTCATGAGCATATATAAAGGCTTCACCTACCTGATCACCAATGGCAGCGAAATCACCATCGAGGGCAGGTTCAATTTCTTGGGCAGTACCTATCTCAACTTGGGCAGCAGCCTCAGGCTCGGTATGCCCGTGATAGTCTTCATATTGCTCGAAGTGCTGGCCTGGCTGGTATTGAAATATACGAAGTTCGGGAGATCGGTATACGCAGTCGGCGGGAACGAGAATGCGGCATTCCTGGCCGGCATCAACATAAAGAAATTCAAGCTTCTGGTGTACGGCGTGAACGGGATCTTCGTCGCGATAGCCACCATGGTGCTTTTATCCAGATTGGGCACGGGCAATCCCTTGATCGGCGACGGGAAGGAAATAGACGTAATCGCGGCCGTCGTCGTGGGCGGTACGGCGCTGAGCGGCGGAAGGGGAAACGTCTGGGGAACCCTGATCGGCGTTTTCCTATTGGGTTGCATATCCAACGCGCTCAATATCCTGGGAGTCAATCCGTACTGGCAATACGTGATGACGGGCACGATCATAGTCCTCGCAGTGCTGCTAAGCTACTTCAGCAGCCTAAGCTCGACTTCCGTCAATGCGGGCCCCATGAAGAAAAAGCCGAATAAAGAGCAGGGCATCGTTGCGAATTGATGCGCCGGATCGTTTCACCGGCGGTTATGCCGGTAAGGAGGGGAAGAGAAGGAAAGAGGTCGTGATTTCGTCGAATCACGCGGTTGTCCTTCGGGACGACCAAGGTTTTTACCAAGGAGAACGCGGAATGAAAAGAGCTCTAACGATCCTGATCACTGTCGCGATGTTATTTGGCTGTCTGGCTGTAGTCTCGGCCACTCCGGTCACCGGAAAGGTAATAGGCTTCGTCAATGCCGGCCCGGACGATTATTACGCCCAGTTCGGCGACTCTCTGGTGGCGATCGCGAATTCTTACGGCATGAAGGTCGTGCAAGTCAATTCGAACTACAAGCCGGAAAAAGAATTGGCGAACGTGCAGGACCTCATCGCCAAGGGTGTCGATGCGATTGCCGTAATAACAGCAGGGGCGGCAGGGAGCGCGAAATCCATAAAGGCCGCCAATGACGCGAAGGTACCGATCTTCTTCATTGCCGGTGAGCCGGAACTGCCGGAGGGCGGCGGCAGCTTCACTGGCCACGTAACCGATAACTTCGTGATCATGGGATACAAGATCGGCCAGTGGATAGCGAAGAAATACCCCAATTCGACGTCCGCGGAGATTCCGGGCTTCCTCGGGCAGGGCCCCGCCGAAGGCGAGATCGTCGGCTACCAGCTCGCCATGGATGAGGCGAAGATGCCGCCGGTAATAATGCTCAAGAGCGCGGATTGGCAGAGGACCAAGGCGATACCCGTGACGGAGGACTTGATCGCATCGGGAAAGCAGTTCGATGTCATGTTCGCCGCCAATGAGGAAGAAGCCGCCGGCGTCATTCAGGTATTCAAGGAGCAGGGGATCAAGGGAAAAGTCATCGTCTCGAACAACGGCAAGGAAGACGCCTGGAAATGGATGAAGGACGGGCTCATGGCCGCGACGGTCCCGAATCCGCCTTCCCTCAACGCCGATCTTTGCGTCCAGCAGATCGTCAGGTGCCTCACGGGCCAAAAGTTCGTGAGCGATCTCCAGATCACGCCTTTCGACGTGCTCACCAAGGATAATCTGGACAAGGCTATCCCTTGGAATACCGCGAACTACATGAAGGCTCGCGCCGCGAACAAGTTCGAATGGCATCTGGACTTCTACGAGAAGCAGTACCTGGCCAATAAGCAGGCATTCGCCGATTTCGACGCGAAGGTAAAGGCCTACATGGCTTCGCATTGATGAGGATTCGCTCATAGTAGAACCCGTGGGCTTGCTGAAAACGCGAGCCCACGAATTATTTAAAAAAACCAAGCGACAGTTATTTGGATCGGAGGTTATTCATGGACATAGGCGTATTCCTCTTGATCGAGCCGTTCCAAAGCGTGGAAAGGCAGCTCGAATTGGCGAAAGGAATGGGATTCACCTGCGCCGATATTACCGACACCAATGCGGGCGGCAGCATGCTGGGATCCGCGGGATTCTCACCTACGGTGAGCCTGGACGAAAACCCCTTTGAGGTCAAAAGACTCTTCGGGAAATACGGAATAGAGCCCACTACGGTTTGCGCGCATGCGACACTGCTCGAACCGAGCAACCCCGGGAAATACGGAACCGCGGAGATCATGAAGGCCATCCACTTCGCCGCGGCGATCGGAATCAGGGATATCGTCACTACGGATACCGAACCGCATTCCGAATGGGCGGAAAAACTGTCGTACGAGCAGATGATTTTCATCTGCGCCGAGAAACTCTACACTCCCGTCAAGATGGCCGGCGATTACGGGGTGCGCATCCTTCTCGAGCCGCACGGACCGGTGACCGATTCCATCAAGGGAATGCAGGATCTCTTCGCCATGCTCGGCAATCCCGAATCCCTCGGCGTAAATCTCGATACGGGTAATTCGTGGCTCGGCGGAACGGATCCTGTCGAAATGGCGAGAGTGTTCAAGTCGAAAATACACCATATACATTGGAAGGACCTCGGATCCGAATGGATACCGAAAAGAGGCACTCAATTCGGATGCGGCTTTTCCACCATCGCGCTGGGCGACGGCGTAATAGACATCAAAGGCGTGTGCGACGTCCTGAAGGATGCCCGAATAAAGTCTTCCACGCTCGAGATAGTGGGATCCGCGGAAATTTTACAGAAGAGCAGGAAATACTTGAGGGAATGCGGCCTCGATTGAACGGCCGACACTAGCGCTCCAAGAGGAGGAAAGCAATGGCCAAGATAGCGATGATAGGAGCGGGGAGCCTGGTCTTCTGCAAGACCCTGATGGGCGATTTCCTCGCGACGCCGGCATTGGCCGGAAGCGAGTACCGCCTCATGGCCCTGAGCCACAAGCGCCTGGACAAGATGAAGTCCTTCGTCGAGCGCATGATCGCGGACAACGGCGCGCGAGCGAGCGTGATCGCGACGACGGACAGGCGCGAGGCGCTGCGCGGCGCCGATTACGTGGTCGTCATGATCCAGGTCGGCGGCGTCGAGGGCTTCAGGCGGGATTACGAGATCCCCATGAAATACGGGGTCGATAATTGCATCGGCGACACCCTGGGGCCGGGAGGCGTCTTCCGGGCCCAGCGCCACATTCCTGCCCTCCTCGAGATCGCGCGGGAGATGCGGGAGCTCTGCCCGAAGGCGATCCTGTTCAACTATGCCAACCCGATGGCCATGTGCTGCTGGGCCCTGGGCACCGTAGAGGGCCTCGAGTTCGTCGGCCTCTGCCACGGCGTCCAGACGACGATGGACCTCATCGCCTCCTACACCGGCGTCAGGAAGGAAGAGATCGACTTCGTCGCCGCGGGCATCAATCACATGGCCTGGTTCCTCAGGCTCGAACACGACGGCAAAGACCTCTATCCCCTGCTGAAGGCCAACTTCGAGAAGCCCGGCTACTACGCCAACGAGAAAGTCCGCGGCGAGGTCATGCGGCATTTCGGCTACTTCATGACCGAGAGCACGGGCCATCTCTCCGAGTACCTGCCCTACTTCCGCAAGAGCGGGAAGGCCCTCGGGCTGTATTGCGACGAGCCCGCCTTCGGCGGCGAGAGCGGCGCCTACTATCATTACTGCGCGATGATCGACGAGAAGTTCCAGAAGCTCGATCCGCTGTCCATCGAGTCCACGAAGCTGGGGCCGAGAAGCGCCGAGTATTGCTCGCACATCATCGAGGCGAAGGAGACGGGAATCCCCTTCAGGCTCAACGGCAATGTCCGCAACGACGGCTTCATCGCGAACCTGCCGAACGGCTCCTGCGTCGAGGTGCCGATCTACGTCGACCGAACCGGCCTCCACCCCACCCACGTCGGCGCCCTGCCCGCGCCTCTCGCGGCCCTGAACATGACCAACGTGCTTGTGCAGGGACTCTCGGTGGATGCCGCGCTCACGGGCGACCCCGAGCTCCTGGCGCAGGCGGTCGCGCTGGATCCGCTTACGGCGGCTGTCCTGACCTTGGACGAGATCAGGCGCATGACCTCGGAGATGCTCGAGGCCGAGCGGGCCTGGCTGCCCCAGTTCGAGGGCAAGAGCATCCGCGCGGTCCCCGCGATCTCGGTCCCGGCCGGGACGATCCGGCAGCCGGTGCCCACCGATCCCGCGCTCGCCATCGCCAACCGTTTCGGAAAGCTGGCCGAGGCCTAGGCTTCCCGGCCGAGGGTGCCGGCGGGGACTCGCTGAATCGATGCGGCCGAGCCGACGCGAGCCCGATACGGATCCCGAGGTAGTCCGATCGCCGGATCGGGACCCCCAGGAAAGTCCTAGGGGAAGCAACACCCTTTCCTCGTATTCCCGGGGATCGAAACGAGATCGATACTTCCTTCGGCCTCGAGACGAGGCCGAAGGAGAAGACGATGAAAGACGATCCCGTCCTGCAGCCGATCAAGATCGGCAACCGTACTGCGCCCAATCGCTTCGTCATCAACGCGATGGAATGCTGCGACGCCGACGACGAGGGCAACCCCACCGACAGGACCTACCGGCGATACCGAAATCTCTTCGAAGGCGGGGCGGGCGTGATCGACCTCGAGGCCATCACCGTCCAATGGGAGTCGCGCAGCCGCAGGAACCAGCTCTCCGTGATGCCTCGAAACCAGGCTTCATTGGCGAAATTCGTCGCGGAGATGAGGAAGGTCAACGACAAGAGCCTCTTTATTTGGCAGCTCACGCATTCGGGGGAACTCAGCCATACCGCGTTCTCTCGCCGCGTGTGCGTGAAGCCGCTGCCGGGCTTCGGGGGCGATGTGATCGACGAAGACTATGTCGAAAAGACCATAGAGCAGTTCATCACGGCCGCCAAGATCGCCCATGACTGCGGAGCCGACGGCGTCGACTTCAAGAACTGCCACGGCTACTTCGACTCGCAAATCCTGCGGCCCTACAACGACAGAAAGTGGAAATACGGCGGCCCCTGGTCCAACCGCACCCGCTTCACCTATGCGGTCTACGAGGGCATCGCCAAGGCGATCAATGACCCGAACTTCATCGTCGGCTCGAAGGTTTCCATCTGGGAGGGTTTCCCCGGGGGGCAGGGCTCGGCCGGACCCGACTCGCCCGTCATGGACCTCACCGAGTCCATCGATCTCGTGAAGGGAATGGAGCAGCGAGGGGCGAAGTTCATCATCGTCTCCGCCGGAAGCCCCTCGATCACCCTCGCCCTCTCCCAACCCGACCGCTCGGTGCCCGACGATTGCTACCTGCACTTCACCTTCCAGAAGACCGTGCGGGACGCCCTGAAGCCCCAGACCGTCGTCATCGGCTCGGGCTACTCCGTCCTGAACGATGGGCACAACCAGCTGCAGGCCCGCGAAAAGGCCGAGAACAGCGTCTGGTATTGGGCGAACCGGAATATCCGCGATCGCGTGACGGACATGATCGCCATCGGCAGGCAGTCCATCGCGGACGGCCAGCTTCCCCGCAAATTCGCCGAAGGGAGGGAGAAGGAGATCAGGTGGTGCACGGCCTGCGACCATTGCATCGAATTCCTCATCAGGCAGAAGCCTGTCGGCTGCGCGACCTTCGACAAGGAATACGTCGATGCCTTCGTAGCCATCAGGAAGGAAGAGGGAGACTTGGCGGCGAAGCGCACCTGAGGCGAAGCCGATCCCCCCGCCCCGTTCCGGCGGGGGTGGCCCGGGAAGGGACTCCCCGTTGTGGATTCGGGGCAGGTGGTATAGCATCGGGCACGAGGGGGGACGGCCATCAAGAAAGCCAGCCGCGCCGAAGTCGCGCGCCACGCGGATGTGGCGGAGTCCACGGTGTCGAGAGCCCTGAACGACTCGCCGCTGATCACCGAGGCGATCAAGGCCAAGGTACGGGAGTCGGCGCGCGCGCTCGGCTACGTCCCCTCGCGACAGGCCGCGCTCTTCGCGCGGAACCGCAGCCTGACAATCGGTTTCGTCGTTCCCGAGTACAATGCCTTCCCCCCCTTCTCGCGCCCGTATTTTCCCGCCCTTCTCGACGGAGCCGTGCTCGGAGCCGAGGAAAGGGGCTATTCGATCACGATCATCCTGGACAAGGTGTCGAACAAGGTGCGCGACTACATCGCCCTCCTCCACTCGAGGACGGTCGACGGTCTCGTCTTCTCCGTAACGCCGTCCGACTACGGCCCCTTCGTCGAGCTCGCGGATTCGGGCATGCCCTTCGTCCTCATCGACAACTATCACGCGGGCCTCTCTTCCGTCGACTCCCTGCCCAAGCCCGGGATGCGACTGGCCTTCTCTCACGCCTACAATCTCGGGCATAGGGATATCGGCTACATAACCGGCGATATGAGATTCCGCAACGCGGTGGATCGCCTCGCGGCCTTTGAGTCCCTCGCGGCGGAATTCGGCATGCGATCGAGGATCGCGGAGGGCGACTTCTCCCGGAGCTCCGGCTATCGGGGCGCGGCTTGCCTCCTGGAGGCTCGCGACCGCGAGCTTGCTCGCGACCGCGAGCTTGCTCGCGACCGGCCCACCATGATCATGACTAGCTCCGACCGGGCCGCCCTCGGCGTGTTGACCTATTGCGCCGAACGGGGGATTTCCGTGCCTCGCGACCTTTCCGTGATCGGCTACGACAATCTATACCCCGCCGAGGACCTCGTCCCGTCCCTATCGACGGTGGACCACCCCGTTTCCCTTTCCGGCCGCGTGGGGACACTCCTCCTCGCCGACCTGATAGAGGGCAAGGAGGCTGGACCCGTGGAGAGGTGGCTGGATACCGGCTTCATCGTGCGGGAGTCGACCTCTAAGGCGCCGGAGGGGGCGGTCGTCCGCGGGCCGGAGGACCAAGCGAAGCCGGTAGTCCTCTGATGCTTCGCCTCGGCATTGTCGGGACCGGGTCGATGGCGGAATATCATGCCAAGCGATTCGCGGGAGTAAGCGGCGTTCGGGTAGCGGCCGTCTGCGACCACCAACGCGCCCGCGCCGGGGCCTTCGCCGAAGCCCGCGGCCTAAGGGCTTTCGATGACCCCGCCGACATGGCCGCGTCGGGAAAGGTTGACGCGATCACCGTAGCGTCCTTCGACGGCTGGCATAAGGCTCCCGTCCTCGCGGCGCTCGACCGCGGTCTTCCCGTCTTCTGCGAGAAACCTCTCGCGAGGGATTACGGGGACGCCGCGGAGATGGCCGCCGCCTCGGCGGGCTCCGGCGTCCCCGCGGTCGTGAATTTCTCCAAGCGGAACGGCGGACTCCTCTCGCTCGCCCGCAAGGCGATCGCCGATGGAGAGCTCGGCGGCGAGCTCCGGCTCGAGCTGTCCTACCTGCAGAGCTGGCTCCTCCAGGACTCGTGGGGAGCTTGGCGCTCGACCGCCAGATGGAAATGGCGGCTCTCCGAGTCCCGCTCCACGCACGGCGCGCTGGGAGATTTGGGAAGCCATCTACTCGATGCCGCCCTTCTCCTCGCCGGCGAAAGCCTGGACGCGCGGGCCTGCTTGGGCCGAAGATTCCGAGACACTTCGCCTCCCCCCGGCGAGCCTTCTTTCGAGCCCGAGGGAGGAGGATCCTTCGAGGGCTTCGAGGCCCGGCTCGTCGCCGCGTCGGCGGTAGCGGGGCTGGTCGCGGATTGGCGGGCCGAGGGGAAGATTGACGCCTTCGCGGTCAGGGCGGAAGGGAAATCCGGCTCGATCGAGATCGATCCGGCGAGCTCTAGAGATTCTATCTTCATCCGCAGACGTGGGGATGGGCCTCGGGAGCTGAGGCCCGGCCCGGTTCCTTCTACATATGAGCGCTTCGCGGCCATCGCCGCCGGATGCGCGGACCCCTTGCCCGAGGAGCCGATAGACTTCGGTCGGGGACTCGCCGTCCAGAAGCTCATCGAGGACTGCGCAAGCCTCGCGCACTCCGCTTTCGCCCATTGAGCCATCCGGTACCAAGGGGACCTCGTGCCGAAGGCGACGCTATAACTTATAGATATACTCAAGAATAATCAGAGCTCGACGCAACTTCCTCCGCTCGATCCGACTCCAATTCACGTGGCGATGGGTTTACCGCCGAGGAGATCGAAGATGGATAATTCCGCCAGCGGGCCGGATTGGATAAAGCTGCTGAGGCCCTTCGCGAGGCCCGATCTCGGGAAGGCCCTCGTTCAGCTGATAGATACCTTGCTGCCCTACGGGGCGATGCTCGTCCTGATGTACATGACGATACGCTGGGGGGCCCCCGTCTGGGTCACCTGTCTCCTGGGCATCCCCGCGGGCGCCTTGATGGTGCGGATATTCATCCTCTTCCACGATTGCGCCCACGGTTCCTTCGTGAAGTCCCGCGCGGCCCTGGACTGGATCGGAAGGGGCCTCGGCTTCCTGACATTCACTCCCTTCGGAGAATGGCGCTACTCGCACGGGCTCCACCATTCGACATCAGGGAACCTGGACCGGCGCGGCGTCGGGGACGTATGGACCATGACCGTCGACGAGTATCGCGGATGCTCGTGGCTCATGCGAATGAAGTATCGGGCCTATCGCAATCCGATAATCCTCTTCGTGCTGGGCCCGCTCTTCCTCTTCCTCGTAATAAACCGCCTGCCGGGCAAGAGCCGCAAGGCTCTGTGCCTGCGCAGTGTCCTGTTGAACGACCTGGCTTTGGCGGTCTCGATCCTGGCCTTCGGCCTTACGATAGGCCTTCGGGCCTACTTCCTCATCCTCCTGCCGACGCAGCTGGTGGCCGGCTTCCTGGGCATATGGCTGTTCTACGTCCAGCACCAATTCGATCCATCCTATTGGGCGCGAAGCGCCGATTGGGATTCCGTGGACGCCGCGCTGTCGGGGAGCTCCTACTACAAGCTTCCGCCGATCCTGCAATGGATCTCGGGCAACATCGGCCTCCACCACGTCCACCATCTCCTTCCCCGGATTCCCAATTACAATCTCCGGGCGTGTCTCGCCGCGATTCCGGAGCTGCGGCTGAAGAATCCGCTGACTATCGCGCGGAGCGTCCAATCCGTCCGCCTCAACCTCTGGGACGAAGCCGCGAAACGTCTCATCGCCTTCAGGGAGCTGCGGCTCGCTCCCGGTAGGCGTGCTACAATGAGGGCATGAAAATTGGAATCCTCGTCGACGGCTCCAGCGAGGATGCCTCATCGTCGGCCCGCGCCCTCTTCGCCCTCGGCTTCGAGTGCTTCGAGATAGAGTTCTGGGAAGACACGGTCGGCGTCGACCTGGCCCTCCTCGCCGACTCCTTCGCCCCGCTTCGCGACGCCGGAGCCTCCATTTCTTCCTTGGGAGTCTACGGCAATACGCTCGACCCCGACGGGGTCACCCTGGCTTCGGTCCACGCCCTCGTCGAGGCGGCGGGGAGCTTCGGCTCGCCGATCGTCTCCTGCTTCGCGGGCCGAGTACCCGGGAAATCGGTCCCCGATTCACTGGAGAGCTGGAAAGCCGCATTCGGCGACTTGGCCGAGAAGGCCTCCGCGCTCGGTACGAGCCTCGCCCTGGAGAACTGCAGGTTGGGCGATACCTGGAAGACGGGGAAATGGAACATCGCCATCAATCCCGATGCCTGGGAACTGCTGTTCGACGCCCTTCCGGGGGCCCCCATCGGACTCGAGTGGGAACCCTCGCACCAGATCCTCGCGCTCGCGGATCCTCAAGCCCAGCTCGCCGAATGGGCAGGTCGCGTAATCCACGTCCACGGCAAGGACGCGCTTCTGGATCGCGACTCGCTCGCCGTAAAAGGCTACTTCGCGGCCCGCAAGGTCGGGCGCGAGTGCCTGCCCGGAGAAGGCGACGGCGATTGGGCCGAGATCCTGCGGATACTCGCGAAGGCCGGCTATAGGGGAAGCGTCGACCTGGAGCTCCCTTCGGAGGAAGGCGGAGGCGCCGGCTCGCGCGTCCGCGAAGCCGCGAGCCGGCATGCGAGGCTCGCCTCGAGCCTCGACTACCTGCGCAGTTCCTATCCCCTCTCTATCTTCTCCTTATAGACGAGGCCCGTCGGCGTGAGCGCCAGCCCACCGCCCGCGCTTTCCCGCAGGCTCGCGGGCATCGAGTCGCCGATGGCCTTCATGGCGCCCACGACCTCGTCGAAGGGTATCGCCGACTTCACGCCTGCCTCGACCAGGGTGACCGCCGTCAGAGCGTTGGCCGCCATGAAGGCGTTGCGCTTGACGCAGGGCACCTCGACGAGGCCCGCGACGGGATCGCAGACGAGGCCCAGGCAATTCTTCAGGGACAGGGCGGCTCCTTCGAGGCAGGCCTCGGCCGAGCCGCCGCGGAGACCGAGGAGGCCCGCGGCAGCCATCGCGGCCGCCGCGCCGCACTCGGCCTGGCATCCGCCCGACGCTCCCGCCAGGCTCGCCCTCGAGGCGATGACTATCCCTATCCCCGACGCGAGGACGAAGGCATCCTGGAAGGGCCTCGATTCCGCGTCGAGGTCGGGCCGGCAGGCGTCGCGATACGCCCACAACACCCCGGGTATCACTCCCGAGGAGCCGGCCGTCGGGAAGGCGACGATCTTGCCCCCGCAGGCGTTCACCTCGTTCACCGCGAGCGAATAGCTCAGGGCGAGCCTGAAGAAGGGGTCGGCCACGGCGCGGGGCGCTTCGGCCGCGCGGTCGGCGGCCGCGAGCTTGGCGGCCGCGCCGTCCGTGAGGCCGGAGAACGATCGCTGGGGCTTGGCCAGGCCCGCCTCGAGGGATTGGCGCGTTATGCGGATTCTCCTGGCTATCTCGGCCCTCGCCGCCTCGGGAGAGGTCGAGGAGTAGAAAGCCTCCCTGGCCACGAGGAAATCCGGGAGGGAGAGTCCCGCCTCCGAGGCGCGGGCGAGGAGCTCCGCCGCCGTGGTGAAGAGCCAGCTCATGACGGTAGCCTCCTCACGATTTGACCGAGGGTACGTGGACGACGTCCCGGACGGCGGGCAGGGAGGCGAGCGCGGCTATGAGGGCCGCGTCGATCAGGCCGTCGACCTCCGCCACTATGAGGGCCTCGTCTCCCCGGTCCCTGCGCCGCGAGGCCAGGGAGGCGATGTTGATCCCCGCCTCCGCGAGGAGGGAAGCCACCCTAGCGATGACGCCCGGCTCGTCGCGATGGAAGACGAGTATCGCCTCGAGCCTGCCGTCGATCAGGGCCTCGAAGCCGTTGATCGATTGGAGCAGTATCTCCCCGCCGCCGACCGAGGCGCCCCGGACCCTGAGCGAGCTGTCGCCCGATACCAACTCGATCACGACGGTGTTGGGATGGTAGCGCTCGGGAGCGTCGAAGACGGGGACGATCTCGACATCGAGGCCCTCGCGCGCGGCGAGCTCGGGGGCGAAGCCGAGGCGCTCGTCCTCTGGCAGGATGCCCAGGAGCTCCGCGATCGCGGCCTTGTCCGATCCGTGGCCTTTGTAGGTCCGCGCCAGGCTCCCGTAGAAGCTCACTCGCGCCCGGTCCAGGCGCCCAGGAAGTATCCTGCGCGCAAGGAAGGCGATGCGGGCTACTCCGGCGGTGTGGGAACTGGAGGGGCCTATCATGACCGGTCCCAATATGTCGAAGAGCCCGATTTTCCTCTCGTCCATTCTCGGCCGGTTCCTCGGGTCGATGATGGCACGACCGCCGGCCGAGAGGCAAGGCCAGGCTTGACAGGTCCGCTTCGAAGGGCATAAATTGTCGCTATGCCAACGATGGCACAAGTAGGACAGAGTCCGAAGCCCACCATAAAGGACATCGCCCGGGAGGCCGAGTGCTCGGTGCGCACCGTTTCGCGGGTGCTCAACCACGCGAGGAACGTGAACGAAGAGACCCGCGCCCGAGTGCTCTCCGTAGCGCGGAGCAGGAACTTCTCGCCCGATCCGCAGGCCCAATCCCTGAAGACCAAGCGCAAACGCACCATAGGCGTCATCGTCAACTCGGTCACGAGCGACGTGAATCGGCAGCGCATCGAGACGATAGCGCGGCTGTTCAACACGGCTGGCTACGCCATCCTCATCAGCTACGCCGACGAGATCGCCGTGGAAGAGGAAGTGGCGAGGCGCTTCGCAGCCCGGACCGACGCCCTCGTCGTATTCACCAATCTCCAGTCGCCGCGCTCCTCCGTCCTCGACGAATTCGCCCGGCAAGGCTTCCCCTTCATCCTCGTCGATCCTCCCGTGCCGGGACCCTACCCCTGTGTGGAGATCGACCGCGCGGCGGGCTACCGCGAGGCGCTCCGGCACCTCGTCTCGAGGGGCCGAAGGGCGATGGCCCTCGTTATCGAGGATTTCCGCAGCGCGGACAGACTCGCGGCCTACCGCGCGGGCCTGGCGGAGGCCGGCCTGGCCTACGACGAAAGCCTGGTCCTCCACGCGGGAAAGGGCTTCCGGGGCGGGCGCGACGCGGCGGAATCTGTGCTCGCACTCATGCGGTCGCGCGGCGTCGACGCCGCGCTCTGCCACAACGACAAGGTCGCGGCGGGAATACTCTCCTTCCTCGGGGACCGCGGCGCGAGGGTACCCGAAGAGATCGCCCTCGTCGGCTTCGACGACGACGACTACTCCGCCTTCCTGAGCCCGCCGCTCACGACCATAGCCCAGGGCGGAAGCGAGGTGGGCGTGCACATCTACGAGCAGCTCTTCAACAGGCTGGAGCTCGGCGGCTCCATCGCCAGCCGGACCTTCCACACCTCGCTGGTCCTGAGGCGATCGGCCTGATGGCGGGAAGGAGACCGAAGTGGAGATAGCGAGGGGCGGCCTGTCGCCGATGTCCCGGGACGAGGCCGTCGCGGTCTTCGAGGAGGCCCTGGCTCGCGAGAATCTGTCGGGCAAGTCCGTCCTCTTCGTCATTCCCGACTCGACTCGCTCCTTCCCCTTCAATCTCGTCTTCACCACGCTGCACAGGCTCCTCTCCGGCAAGGTCGGCAAGCTGGACTTCCTGATAGCCCTGGGCACCCATCGCCGGATGAGCGACGAGGCCATCCGGGGGATGCTCGGCCTTACGGCGGAGAGGATGCGCGGCGAGTTCGCCGACGCGCGCGTCTTCAACCACAGCTGGGACGAGCCTGCCTCGCTCAGGCGGATCGGCGTCATCGGCAAGGAGCGCATCGCCGCGCTGACCGGGGGCCGCTTCTCGCAGGACGTGCCCATCGCCGTCAACGGGATGCTCTTCGACTACGACAGGATTCTCATCGTGGGCCCGGTCTTCCCGCACGAGGTGGTGGGTTTCTCGGGGGGCCACAAATACATCTTCCCCGGCGTGGGGGCGGCCGATTTCATCAACTTCTTCCATTGGTTCGCGGCGGTGATTACGAGCCCCAGGATCATCGGCAACAAGGACACCCCCGTGCGCGCCCTCATAGAGGAAGCGGCCTCCATGCTGCCCTTCAAGGTCGGCGCCTTCTGCCTCTCGATGCGCGGCGAGGAGCTGGCGGGCGTCGCCTATTCCGATTCCGCGTATCGCGCCTGGGAGATCGCCTGCGAGCTCTCGAGGAAGCTGCACATCGTCTACTGCGAGAGAGCCTTCGCCTCGGTGCTCGCCTGCGCGCCGCGGATGTACGACGACCTATGGACGGGAGGCAAGTGCGCCTACAAGACCGAGAGCGTGATAGCCGACGGCGGCGAGCTCGTCATCTACGCCCCCCACATCACGGAAGTATCCTACACGCACGGCAGGGTCCTCGACGCGATCGGCTACCACACCCGCGACTTCTTCCTCGCGCGCTGGGACGAGTACAAGGATTATCCCTGGGGGGTCATCGCCCACTCGACCCACGTCAAGGGCATCGGCTCCTACGAGGGCGGCGTCGAGCGGCCCCGCATCCGGGTCAAGCTGGCCACCGGCATCCCGCGCGAGCGCTGCGAGAGGATCAACCTGGAGTTCATGGATTATCGGAGCATTTCCAAGGCCGAATGGCAGGGCTCTCCGGACCGTCTCTACGTGGACCACGCCGGCGAGATGCTCTATCGGCTCGAAGACCCGCCCGAGTGGCAAAGGAGCGACGCATGAGTCAGGCTGACATCGGGCTCATAGGCCTAGCGGTGATGGGCGAGAATCTCGTCCTCAACATGGAGAGCAAGGGCTTCACCGTCGCGGTGTACAACCGTACCATCTCGAAAGTCGACGACTTCACGTCCGGGCGCGGGGAGGGCAAGAGGATCCTCGGCTGCCATTCCATCGACAAGCTCGCCCGCTCGCTCAAGAGCCCGCGAATGGTGATGATGATGGTGAAGGCCGGCGAGGCGGTGGACGATACCATCGAGCAGCTGATCCCGGTCCTCTCGCCGGGCGACATCATCATCGACGGCGGCAACTCGAACTACGAGGACACGATCAGGCGGACGAGCTACGTCGAGTCGAGGGGCCTCCTCTTCATCGGTACCGGCGTCTCCGGCGGCGAGGAAGGCGCCCTCCTCGGCCCGTCCATCATGCCGGGCGGCTCGGCCAAGGCCTGGCCCGCCGTCGGACCGATCTTCCAGGCCATAGCCGCCAAGGTCGACGGCGCGCCCTGCTGCGAATGGGTCGGCGAAAACGGCGCGGGCCACTTCGTGAAGATGGTGCACAACGGCATCGAGTACGGGGACATGCAGCTCATCTGCGAAGTCTACCAGATAATGCGGGACATCCTCGGCATGGCGCCTGGCGAGATGCGCGATGTCTTCGCCCAGTGGAACGAGGGCGATCTCGGGAGCTACCTCGTCGAGATCACGCGCGACATCCTCGCCTTCAAGGACTCGGACGGCGCGCCCCTCGTCGACAAGATACTCGACACGGCCGGCCAGAAGGGCACGGGGAAGTGGACGGGCATCGCCGCCCTCCACCAAGGCGTCCCTCTGACGCTCATCGCCGAGGCGGTCTTCGCGCGCTGCCTGTCGGCGGCCAAGGACGAGCGGATGGCCGCGAGCAAGATCTTCCCGGCGCGAGCCGCCGTCCCCGCCTTCTCGGGCGACGGCCGCGGATCCTCGCGAGAGGCCTTCCTCGCGGGACTCGGGGACGCCCTCTACGCGGCCAAGATCGTCTCCTACGCCCAGGGCTTCCTCCTCCTCCGCGCGGCGGCCGACGAATACCGCTGGAAGCTCAACTACGGCGGGATAGCCCTCATGTGGAGGGGCGGCTGCATCATCCGCTCGGTCTTCCTCGGCAGGATCAAGGAGGCCTTCGACGCGGATCCGGGTCTGTCCAACCTCCTCCTCGCCCCCTTCTTCAGCGACAAGATCGCCCGGGCGGAGCGGGGCTGGCGAGAGGCGGTCGCGACCGCCGTGATGAGCGGCGTGCCCGTCCCCGCCCTCTCTGCGGGCCTGTGCTATTTCGACGGCTACCGCTGCGGGCGGCTGCCGGCCAATCTCCTCCAGGCCCAGCGCGACTACTTCGGCGCCCACACCTACGAGCGCATCGACGCCCCGCGAGGCCGGTTCTTCCACACGAATTGGACGGGCCGCGGCGGCTCGACCAGCGCCTCGGCCTATTCGGCCTAGGGAAGGAGCCCCAATGTCGACGCTGAGCATTCCTCCCGCCGAGGGGAGGAAGCACGACTTCCTCGCCCTCGGCGCCCTGGTCACGCGGCTCGATCCCGGCATCGTCCCCTTCTCCATGGCCAGCCGCTACGAGCTCCACGTCTCCGGCGGCGAGTACAACGTCGCGGCCAACCTCTCGCGCTGCTTCGGCATGAGGACGGCCATCGCCAGCGCGACGGTGGACAATCTGCCGATCGCCCTCAAGGTCGAGAACGCCGTGCGCGAGGCGGGAGTCGAGGCCTATTACGCCCGCTTCAGGCACGACGGCGTGCGCGGCCCCAACATCGCCACGGTCTGGAGCGACCGCGGCAAGGGAGTCCGAGCCCCGGTCGTGTTCTACAACCGCGCCAACGAAGCGGCCGCCTTCCTAGAGCCCGGCAGCTTCGACTGGGCCGGGATCCTCGGCTCGGGCCTCAGGTGGTTCCACTCGGGGGGCATCTTCTCGGCCCTCTCGCCCACTACGCCCGAGCTGGTCATCGAGGCCATGAAAGCCGCGAAGAAGGCCGGCGCGGTCACCTCCTTCGACCTCAACTACCGCGCCAAGCTCTGGTCGGCCGCCGAAGGCTCGGGGGCGAGGGCGCCGGAGATCCTGGGGCGGATAGTCGAGCTTACGGATGTTCTCGTGGGCAACGAGGAAGACCTCCAGCTCGGCCTCGGTCTTCGAGGCCCGTCCTCCGGCCGCGAGACCGCGTCGAAGCTCGACCCGGCCGCCTTCCTCGGGATGATGAATGAAGTGCACAGGAGATTCCCCGGCGTAAAAGCCGTGGCGACGACCCTCCGGGAAGTGCATTCGACCGATCGCCACGATTGGAGCGCGGTGCTGTGGCTCGAGGGCGAGAGCTTCGTCGCCCCGACCTGCCGGCTCGACGTCTACGACCGCGTAGGAGGCGGAGACGGCTTCGCGGCAGGCCTCTTCTACGGCCTGATGAGCGGCAGGACGCCCCAAGAGTCGCTCGCCCTGGGCTGGGCCCACGGCGCCCTGCTCACCACCTTCCCTGGCGATACCACGATGGCCACCCTCGACCAGGTCGAGGCCTTCGCGAAGGGCGGCTCGGCGCGGATACAGCGCTAGATCCACCGGGCGGGGCTATGCCTCGCTCGAGCCTTCCTAAGAGGCCGTCTTGAAGTGGCGGACCTCCCGGTCCAGGTCCTCGGTCATGGAGCCCAGCTCGGCCGTCACTCCCTGGGCGCTCTTCATGGTCGCGTCGAAATCGGCGATGCGGCCCGCCATCGCGTTCATCGCCGCGAGCGCCTCCTGGGAGAAGGCCCGTATCCGCTCCATGGCGGTGGAAAGGTTGGCGGCGCTCGCGTCGATCTCTCCCGATCCCGCCTTTATTTCCATGGAAGCCGCGGTCAATCGGGTCATGGCGTCGAGGATCTGCCTGCCGCCGACCTCGAGCTCGTTCATGTTCGAGGCGGTCTCGGAGAAGGCGTGAGCCATCTCGTGGATCTCGCCGTCGATCTTCGCGAAGACCTCCCGCGTCTGGCGGCTCGACGTCGACGCCGCCCCGATCTTGGCGACGATTTCCTTGATCGTCGAGCCTATCTGCCTCGAGTTGGCCTCGGTGCCCGCGGCCAGTTTGCGGATCTCGTCGGCGATCACCCCGAAGCCCTTCCCGACGCTTCCCGCACGCGAGGCCTCGATGGCGGCGTTCATCGCCAGGAGGTTCGTCCGCTCCGAGATGTCCTGGATCGTGGCGGTGAGGCCCCGGATCGAGTCGACGCTCTTGACGATATCCTCGATGATGTCCGTCGTCATCGAGAGCTTGGCTCCCCCGTCCTTCGCCGCCTCGAGAAGCGCGTCCGCGCTCTCCATCTTCTTTCGGGTCACGGTCGCGACGTTCTCGACCGAATGGATGATCTCGGTGACCGAGGCCGTGGATTGGACTACCATCGCGTATTCGTCGGCCTGCCTGTCGTTCACGGAGGCTATGCTGTCGACGATCCTGCCGACCGCCGACGAGGCATCCACGATGGTGCCGTTCAGCGTGTCGACGCCGCTCTTCACTTCCCTCGTGCTCGCGTCCATATGGCCGAATTCCCTCGCCGTCGCCGTCAGGACGTCGACGAGCCGTCCCTTCGCCGAGACGGACTTCGAGGACACAGACTTCACGTTCGACAGCGAGGCGCCGATGGCGGCTATGAAGAGGTTTATGTTCCTGCTGAGCCGGAGCAGCTCGCGATCCCCCGCTTCGCGGAATACGACCGTCAGATCGCCTTCCTTCATCAGGTCGACGTTCGAGACGATCGAGTCGATCGACCGCACGACGCTGCGCGCCGTCCTGTTGGCGAAGTAGAGAACCGCCAGGAGGAGGAAGGTCGCGATCACGATGGCGGTTATCGTGCTCTGCCCCGCGGCGAGCGCCGTGGCCTTCGCGATGGGAGCCCTGCCCTTGTCGACGGTGTCGACTATGGTCGTGAGGTTGTATTCCGTCAGCTGGATCGCGTGGAAGAGCCCCGCTACCGCGGCTCGGGCGGCCTCCGCGTCTTCGGGCTTGAGGAGGGCGAGGACGCCTTGATCTACGATGAGCTTCTGGAGGTTGATGGCGTCCTCGAAGAAGAAGACCTTTACGAGGGGCTTCTTCGCCTCCTCTACCGCGGCGAGCAGCCCGTCGACCCCGCGGACGTTCGTATCCTGGATGCCGGACAGGGAGTCCCTCATCTGCCGGAACTCCTTGCTTATGGAGGGAAGGGCCTTGACCCGGCCCAGGCCGGCATAGGCGGCCTTGAAGGCCGCGTAGGATCCGTCGATCTCCGACGACTGCTTCTTCAGGGGATTTATGGTCAGGCGGACCACGTCGGATCTCAGCGCGACCGCGGCGAGCCTGTAGGCCTCGACCACCCGCGTCTCCGCTTCGATTGTCCGAGTCCTGGAGGTGAACGCGAGATAGACTCCCAGCGAGGCGAGCATCGCGACGATGCCGATGACCGGCAATCCGTTCAGCTTCATCCGTATGGTCATGTTTTCTGTCCCCCGCTATGAGAAGGCGTCTTCGCGCGCGTGCCTATCGGTAGTCGCCCTATCCCTCAATTGTATCGAAAAGGGTCCGGAAATTCTCGGGCAGGGTGTCGAGCAAGAGTCCCCTTCCCTCCGAGCCCTTCCGGGCGGCCCATGTTCCGATTATCTTTTCCGCCTGTTGCTCACGTAGACGATGAGGAGGATGAAGAGCACGATCCCGAAGCCCGTCCATTTCCCTGCATCCCCCCATCCGAGGGCGACGAGGAGATTCGTCAAGGTCTGGAGGAAGATCGCCCCCAAGATCACGCCGACGTAGTTTCCGTCGCCCCCGGCCAGCGAAACGCCTCCGACGACGGCCGCGGCGATGCTCGGCATGACGTAGTTCGATCCCATGTCCTTGAAAGCGATGCCCATGTTGCCGATCAGCAAGAGCCCGATGAGACCGGCCAAGGTCCCGCTGATGACGAAAGAGACGCAGCGGACCCTCTTGACGTTCACTCCCGACAGGTGGGCCGCGGTCTCGTTGGCGCCTACACCGAAGAGGATGGCGCCCCATTTCGTCCTGTAGAGGATGACCATCACCGCGGGCGCCACCACGAGGAGGATGAAGAGGATGTTCGGGAAGCCCCCGACCGATTTCGCGGCGATTGTCTGGAGGATGGGCGACGGCCTGCCGGTGATGTTCCTGCCCGCCGTATAGACGTTTATCGCCCCCTGGATGATCTGCGACATGGCGAGGGTCACGACCAGAGGGGGGAGCTTCACGTAGGAGGTGAGCAGGCCGTTCGTCAGCCCGATGAGGGCGCCGATGGCCAGCGCGACCGCGATGGCGATCCAGATGCTCTCGTTCTTGCCGTCCATGATGCTGGCTGTGATCACGGCCGTCATCGTGGCGTTGTATCCGACGGACAGGTCGAGCCCGTCGCCCCCGCCCGCGATGACGATCATCTGGCACAGCCCGAAGAGCGCGATGAAGGATGCGAGCTTCGTCGTGAGCAGGACCTGGCCGAAGCTGAGGAAGTGGGAGACGATCACTTCGCCCAGGACGAAGAGGAAGAGGATGAGGCCGAATGCGATCAGGAGCTTGCTGTTCCTGGCGGTGAAGGACCTCAGGGCCTTCGAGGCCTGCGAGCGCGCTTTGGGGTTCATCCTGGTATGCTCTCCCTCGTCTTGATCCTCTTGTTGTACATGGTGTTGGCGCGGGAGCTCGCGATCGCGACGATCACGATCGCGCCGCCGACGAGGGTCTGGTACGCGTAGGGTATGTTGGCGAAGAAGATGATCTTGTTCACCAGGCTGAGTATGAGCGCGCCGATCAGCGCGAAATAGACGTTCCCGCGGCCGCCCGAGAGCGCGATGCCCCCGACCACGGCCGCGGCTATGGCGCGCAGGGTGAAGGGATCGCCCATGCGCGCGTCGCCCGAGCCGGTCTGGCCGACGAAGAAGAGCGCCGCGAGGAAGATGAACACGGAGTTGATCATGCAGGCCAGGGTCTGGACCTTGGCCGTGTCGATCCCGGAATTGTATGCGCTGTCGGAGTTTCCGCCGACAGCGTAGATATGCCGCCCCGTCCGAGTCTTGCTGATCGCGAACCAGAAGGCGCAGCCGACGAGGACGAGGAGGAGGGCGGGGGGCAGGACCGTCCCTATGGCCTTGACGGCCGGGCTCGCTCCCGGGACATCGCCGAAGTTGTAGAACGCGCTGAACCAGTCCACGGATTCGCCGCCGGGCGTGGGCCTGAGGAAGAGGGCGACGCCGAGCCATATGAAGGAGGTGGCGAAGGTGGCGATGACCGGCGGGATGCGGAGGTAGCCGATCCCGATGCCGTTGATCAAGCCCAGGAGCAAGGCCACGGCGAGCCCGATCGCGAGGGCGGCCATGCCGCTGGAGGGATCGCTCCGCTTCATCACGAAGGTGAGGACGCAGGTGAGGAGCGAAAGGGCCGGACCTACGGAAAGGTCGATACCCCCGGCCAGGATGACGACGGCCTGTCCCATCGTCATCAGGACGAGCGGCGCGAAGGCGTTGATGTTCCTGTTTATCGACTTCGTCTCGAAGAAGTTGCTCTGGAGGATCGCGGTCAGGGCGACCATGAGGACCAGTATCAGCAGGCTCGAGAACTCCGGCCTCGCGAAAAGGCGTCGAAGGTCGGGCGCTCCCGCGTCCCTCCTCCCCGAATTCATATCGCCCTCTCTCTCGCTGGTTGCCCAACGCGCATGGATGTGGTGATGATCTTGTCCTCGTTGATGTCATCGCCTTCCAGCGCGGCGACGACCCGGCCTTCGTACATGATCAGGATCCTGTCGCAGTACTCGACCAGCTCCTCGATGTCGCTGGCGTAGAGCACGACGCTCATGCCCTCGCCGCGGACGCGCCCGACGATGTACTCGTAGAGATCGCGCTTGGCGCCGATATCCACGCCCTTGGCGGGGTCGGCGAGGAGGAGGACGTTTATCTTGTAGGGGAACCATTTCCCCACGACGACCTTCTGCTGGTTGCCGCCGGAGAGGGTCCGGACCGGCACGTCGAGGCCGCTCGCCTTGATGGCGAGGACGTCGATGATCTGCTCGCATTCCTTGGCGTAGCGGTCGAGGGGAGTGAAGAGCGACTGGCCTCGCAGGCCCATGCGCGGGAACACGAGATTGTCGAACACCGAGTGCTTGACGAAGAGTCCCTCGAGCTCCCGGTCGCCGGGCACGAGGAGGATGTTCTCCCGAATCAGCTTGGCGGGCTTCGTGAGCTCGAGCTTCCTCCCGTCGATCGCCGCTTCGCAGGAGACCCCGGGGTAGTTGCCCGCGAGGGCCAGCATGAGCTCTCGCTGCCCCTGGCCGGCGAGGCCGCCGATTCCCAGTATCTCGCCCTTTCGAAGATCGAAGGAGATGTCCCTGAGGAAGGGCGCGTAGTCGAGGCCCTTGACGCTGAGCAGGGTCTCGCCGCAGATCTCGGCGCAGGCCTTCCGATAATTTCCCTTCTGGGCCTCGCCCGTGATGTAACCGACGATCTTCTCCGTATCCTTCTCGTCGTGGTCGAAGTCCATGCTCCCGACGTTCCTGCCGTTGCGGAAGATGGTGAGATCGTCGCAGATCTCGATTACCTCCCACAGCCGATGCGAGGTGAAGATGATCGCCACGCCCTTCTCGGTCAGCGACCGCATGAAGGCGAAGAGACTCAGGACCTCGGCCTTCTCGAGGGCCGACGTTGGCTCGTCGAGTATGAGGAGCTTGGGGTCCGCGGCCAATGCCTTGGCGATCTCGACGATCTGCATCTCCCCGGGGGTCAGGTCGTAGGTCATCCGCTCCACGTCGAGGCCGGGCAGGAGCCGCTCGACCAACCCCGCCGCCAAGCGCCGGGCGCTTCGATTGTCCAGGATGGGCCCTTTCTTCGCCTCGTCGCCGAGCACGATGTTCTGCCAGACCTTCAGATCGGCCACCAGGCTCAGGTTCTGGTAGACCATGGCGATGCCGTCCTTCTTCGCCTCGTTCGGATTCCTGTAGCGCGCGATCGCGTTCCTGTAGCGTATCTCCCCGGAATCGGCGCGGTAGACTCCGGCGATTATCTTGGAAATGGTGCTCTTGCCCGAGCCGTTCGCCCCGAGGAGGCCGGTTATCCTGCCTTCGCGGCACACGAGGTTGCCGTCGCTGAGGGCCGCCACGCCGCCGAAGTTCTTCGCGATCCTCGAAACCTCAAGAATGCTCAATTCCCACCCCTGTAAGAAAGGGGAGGCGGGTTGACCCGCCTCCCTGAGTCGTTCAGGACGTCAATGGAGAGTTCCGGTCAGGGCCAGCCTATTTGAACAGGGCGTCGACCTGGGCCTGCGGCATGATCTCGCTGAGCAGGTAGTCGTCCGCCTTGTCCTTGAGCAGGTTCCAGCCCTGGTCGAAGTTGGCGTCGGTGATGAACATGCCGACCTTATAATAGAAGATACCGTTCTTGAGGACGTTGTCCTTGAAGGTCTTGCCGTTGTAGAGGCTCAGTGCCATGCGGAAGCCGGTCCCGCCGATTCCGGGGGGATTGGGCTGGGCGCAGGCCTTGAAATCGGCCTTCTTGTCGCGGAGCTTCTTCCATTCCTTGAAGAACGCGGTTCCCGGGTCGCCGAACATCACCTTGGGCAGCTTGCCCGCGTCGAGGAAGGCCGAGAGCACGCCGTAGGCCTCGCCGTCCTGGGTGAAGACGGCGTCGATCTTCTGGCCGGAGCCGATGAGCTGGGCCGCGACTTCCTTGGACTTGGTCTGGTCCCAGTAGCCGGAGGTGTTGGCGATAAGCTTGATATTGGGATACTTCTTGAGCACGTCGGCAGTCGCCTGGATGCGGGCGTTGTTCGCCGGATGGCCATCGAGCCCGTAGATCTGGATCGCGTTGCCGGACTTGAGCGTAGAGGCTATCCACTCCGCGTTCTTGAGATTCCATGCATAGTGGTCGAGCGTGACGTTGAGGACATTGGGGGCGGTGACCGTCGCGTCGAAGGATACGACGAGGATGCCCGCGTCCTGGGCCTCTTTGATGACGCCGTTGAGGGCGTCGGGCGAATTGGGGTTCAGCAGGATGATGTTGACGCCCTTCGAGATGAAGTCGCGGATGATATTCGCCTGCTCGGTCGCATCGCCGTTCGTGACGTTGTTCACCATGATGTAGTCGGCGATCTTGCCGGCGGCCTTGTATTCCTTCCCGACGCTGTCAAGGGCCGCGATCATGATGTTTCGCCACGACGTTCCGGAGCTGCCGGTGGATATGCCGACCACGGGAAGCTTCGGCGCCGCGCTCGCGAATCCGGCGCAGGCCAAAAGCAGAAGCGCGCAGAAGCCGATGATCCTTAACGATTTGCCTCTCATACCCTTTCCTCCTCTAGACTTTTCTGATCAGGGAACCCCTGATTAGCGAGAACAACGACGATGCCACCCTCCTTTCATATGGAAGCGATGCGAGTCGTCCTTTGAACACTAGCCCATTCGCCCCGCGGCAAGATAGCCATCCGATGGGACCTCGATTCACCGAATGCCGTCGCCCGAAACGTCCCTCCTGAGCCTGTCGAGGCTGCCATCCGCCTTTACTTTAATCGAAGAAGCGGAAAAAGCCAGAGCCAAGCCTTCGTCGTCGGCCTCGATGCCGAGGATGGGCCCCTCCGGCCTCGCCGACCGGAGATCGAAGAGCCCTGTCGCGTAGGGCAGGATCATCCGCTCGCCCGCCTTGACCGTGACGGTGGTCGGCCTGCCGAGGAGCCGCTTCCGCGCTCGGGACTCGGCGAGGCCGTTGGCCCAAGCCGCCGTCGAGTTCTCCATCCCGAGGCAGAAGCTCTGATCCGATCCGCCGTCATAGAGGGCCCAGGGGGGGAAGCGCCTGCCGCCGTACTGCATCCAGAGATCGTTGAAATTGAGGCCCATCTCGCCCTCGCGCACCGAGGCGGGCCCGGGAAACCAGGTGACATAGGCTATCGAGGCCGCCTCGTTGACGCAGGCCGACCAGCCCAGTCGCGCGTCCGCGGGAACCGCGCCCGTCGCGAAATCGGTAAACCCGATCATGCCGGGCACCCGAGTAAGGTCGACCGAGCCGCCGGCCTTGAGCGGCGCCTGGTGGAGGGAGGAGAACTCCGCGCCCAGGGCCAGCCGGGATGTGGCCTCGAACTCGCCTCCCGCCGGCGCCGTGATCCAGGAGCCCGCGGAGGCGGAGATCCTGCAGCCCGCCTCGAGGAAGGGGGCACCGACAGTATTATGCCAGGCCGCGTTGACGGGAAGCTCTTCGGAACCGCGGTTCCTGATCCCGAGGACCGAGTAATGCACGTTCTCCCCGGCGACGAGGAGGTCAGTCTTGTCGAAATCTAGATCGAAGCCGCCGGCGCGGATCCGCAAACCGAAGCGGCCCCAGGCCTTGAGCCCGTCCGCGCTCGTGCCGAGTCCCTCGAGCTCCCAAAGGGAGTTGGCCGTCCATCCGTGGGGCGGGATCTCCACGCCGTCTACGGGCGCTCCGCCTCCAAAGGCCGGAAGGCAGGGGAAGTTGCCGGCCAGATTCGCGAGCAGAGGCACGCCCCAGAACTCTTTGGCGAAGGCTGCCTTCTCGGACGGTTCCGCCGGGGACATGGACCTGAACCACGGGATCCAATGCGCGTTGATCGAGGAATCGTCCCGTCGCAGGCTGAACTCGGGAACCATTCCGCCGAGGAGGTCCAGGACGACGCGGACGGCGCCGTTCTCGAGTACGACCGCATCGCGATGGCCGGATTCCAGAGTCGTGAAAGCCTTCATCGCGGATTCCGCGCTCATTTCCAAGATCATCCTCCGGAGGCGAATTCGGGATAGAGGGTCATACCCCCGTCTATATAGAGGGTCGCGCCGTGGACGTAGTCCGAGTCGTCCGAGACTAGCCAAACCGCGGCGCGGCCGACGTCCTCGGGCTCGCCGATGCGCCTGTTCGGGATGTGATCGAGGAGGATGCGCTTGTAATCCTCCGGGGAGCCGAGCTTCTCGACGTTCATCGGCGTGCGTATGGCGCCCGGCGAGAGGCTGTTGACGCGAATTCGGAGAGGCGCCACTTCCTGCGCAATGCTCTTCATGAGAAGCATGACGCCGCCCTTGGCGGCGGCGTAATTGACGTGGCCCGCCCAGGGAATGACGTCGTGGACCGAGCTGATGTGGAGGATCTTGCCCATCGAGGAGGAGATTCCGGGATCGATGCCCTGGCTCTTGAAGGCCCTCACGGCCTCCCGGGCGCAGAGGAACTGGCCGGTCAGGTTGATCCCGATGACGGCGTTCCATTGGTCCAGCGTCATCTCGTCGAAGGGAGCGTTCACCTGGATCCCGGAATTGTCGATGAGGATGTCGATGCGCCCGAAGCGCTCGCGCATCGCGCCGAACATGCCCAGGACCTCCTCTTCCCGCGAGACGTCGGCCTTGTGGATGTAGGCGGCCTTCCCGAAGGAGGCGACTTTCGCGGCCGTATCCTCGGCCCCGCCGCGGTCGCTCGAGTAGTTGACCAGCACGTCGCAGCCCGCCTCGGCGAGGGCGACCGCGATGCCCGCGCCCAGGCCCTTGCTCGCGCCCGTCACGAGGGCCTTCTGACCCTCGAGTACGCGATGGATGACGCGATCTGGCGCCTCGTTGGGCGGCGAATAGCTCGGATTGGTCTCTGCCATGCTGCCGCTTCCTCTAGATGCTGTACGACGAGAAGCCGCCGTCCACAGGGAGGACCACTCCGGTGACGAAGCTCGAAGCGTCGGACAGCAGGTATATGACGGCCCCGAGGAGGTCCTCCGGCACGCCGTACCGGCCCATCGGAGTATGGGCCGTGACCTTCCTCGACCTGGCGGTCGGCTGCCCCGTCGCTTTGTCGGTATGGAGGAACCTGAGCTGCTCGGTCATGAAGAAGCCGGGAGCCAGGGCGTTCACGCGCACCCCGGTGTGGGCCAGGTGGACGGCCAGCCATCTCGTATAGTTGGCCACCGCCGCCTTCGCCGCGGAGTAGGCGCCGACCTGGGTTAAAGGGCTCAAGGCGCCCATGGAGGACATGTTGAGGATCGCGCCCTTGCCCTTTTCGACCATGAGGCGCGCGAAAACCTTCGTCGGCAGGAGCGTCCCCATGAAATTGAGATCGAAGGTCTTGCGGATGCCGTCCATCTCGAGGTCGAAGAAGTTCGTCTCGCTCTTGTCGTCGAGCATCGATGGCTCGAGGAACTCCGCCTTCGTGCTGCCGCGCGGGTTGTTGCCCCCGGCGCCGTTGATCAGGATGTCCGGAATGCCCCAGGCCCCGCGGATCTCGTCCCGGACCCTGGTCAGGCTGGCTTCGTCGAGGACGTCGCAGGCGTAGGCCCTGGCCTCCCCTCCCCCGGCCTTTATCTGCCGGGCTACGTCTTCCGCCTTGTCCAGACTTATGTCGAGCACCGCGATCCGGCATCCGGCCATGCTCAGCGCGCGCGACATCGCGCCGCAGAGGTCGCCTCCGCCTCCCGTGATCACGGCCGTCCTGCCTTCGAGGCTGAAAAGGTCCTTGAAGCTGTTGTCCATCTCCCGTCCCTTCGATACCGTCTAGTCGACTACGATATATTGGCTTACGAAATTGCGGCTTTGGATGAGGGCCGTCTTCACGTCGCCCTCGTCCCTCTCGTAATTCTTGTCCTCCACCTCGATGCAGGCGGGCCCGCGGTAGCCCGACTCCACGAGGGTCGAGAAGAAGGCGGCCCAGTCGACGTCGCCCATCCCGGGCAGTCTCGGGCTGTGGTACTCGAGGGGCGTGGCCAGTATGCCCACGTCGTCCAGCTTCGCGCGGTCCAACTTCACGTCCTTGATGTGGACGTGGAATATCCTGTCCTTGAATTCCTTGATGGGCTTTATGCAGTCCATCATCTGCCAGACCAGGTGAGACGGGTCGTAGTTGAGCCCGAAGCTCCTCGAGGGGATGAGCTCGAACATCCTTCGGAAGTGCGCGGGCGAATAGGCCAGGTTCTTGCCGGACGGCCATTCGTCCTTGGAGAAGTACATAGGACAGTTCTCGATGGCGATCTTGACCGATCTCGACTCGGCGTGCTTCACGATCGAGGGCCAGACCTCCTTGAAGAGGCCGAAATTGTACTCGGGGTCCTTCGTCGGGATCCTGCCGATGAAGGTGTTGACGACCGGGACGCCGAGGGCCGACGCCCCCGATATCACCTTCTTGATGTGCTCGACATAGACTCCCCGCTTGGCCTCGTCCTCGTCGAGGGGGTTCGGGTAGTAGCCTAGGCCGGAGATGAACACGTTCTTCTTCTCGAGCAGGGCCTTGATCCTGCCGACTTCGGCCGCGTCGAGCCTGTCCACGTCCACGTGGGTGACGCCGGCGTAGCGGCGCTCCGCCTTGCCGATGGGCCAGCACATCATCTCGACGCAGGCGAAGCGATTCGCGCTCGCGAAGTCGACGACTTCCTCGAAGCTCTTGTTCCCAAGGATCGCGCTGACGAAACCGAGCGATATCATCGTGTACCTCCGTCGACGTCGACCCATTTCTGCCCGCGGTGGCTCTCTAGGATGCGCTGCGCGAGCACCTGCTCGCGCAGCCCGTCGGCGAAGGTCGGGTAGCTGGGGCTGGCGCTCGGCCCCCCCCTCCGCACATCGCCGTAGAATTCCGTGAAGAGCTGGAAGGGAGTGTCGTTGAAGCCCTCTTGATGCCCACCCGGGAGCGAGATTATGGAGCGTACCTCGGCATGGACCAGGGAGGGGTCCTTCATGATCAGCTCGTTGTTGCCGTCCCTGCGCCCGATCCACATCCGGTTGGGCATCTCGGAATCCCAGGCCGCCGACCGCGTCGAGCCGTCGAGCTCGAAGTAGAGGCGGTTCTTCCTGCCCGCGGATACCTGGCTGACCGTGAGGACTCCGCGCTCACCGTTCTGGAATCGGAAGAGCACGGTCGCGTAATCCTCGGTATCTATATCGACCTCGGCGTAATCCTCCGGCTTCAGGACTTTGCCCGCGTAGGTCTCGACCGGCTTCAGCGGCTTCTTGCGCTTGGGATGGAAGGTCGCGAAGTCGGCGAACACCTGCTTGATCCTGAGCCCGCTCACGTACTCGACGAGGTCCATCCAATGCGAGCCGATGTCCGCGACCGCGCGGGACTCGCCGGACAGCTTGGATTCCAGCCGCCAGTTGTAGTCCGTCTCGTAGAAGAGCCAATCCTGGAGGTAGGATCCCTGGATCGAGAAGATCCGCCCCATCTCCCCCTTCTCTACCATCGCCTTCAGCTGCCTGACGAGGGGATAGAACCTGATGTTGAAGTGGACGGCGTTCGCGCGCTTCAGCTTGGCGGCGAGATCGACGAGCTCCTTGGCCTCCGCCGGAGTTACGGCGAGCGGCTTCTCGCACACCACGTGCTTGCCGGCCAGGAGAGCCTTCTTGGCCATCTCGGCGTGGAGGAAATTGGGCGAGCAGATGTGCACCGCGTCGATATCCGGCTTGGCGAGGAGGTCCTCGTAATTGCCGTACCAGGCATCGATCCCCAGGGCCTCGGCCTTGGCCTTGGCGAGCTCGTCGCCGGTCTCCGCGAGTCCCGCCACCCTGATGTAGGGTATCCTTCGCAGCGCCTGGACATGTACTGGACCGATGAAGCCTGTGCCTATCACGCCGACGCGCAGCTCTTTCATTCGTACCTCCCCGACAGGACGGCGGATCGCTCGAGCGACAGGACAAGGGCGGCCGTCCTTATGGCAATATCATATATAGTATATTAAATGGCGATAGGAGGATGATAAAGCCTGTCTTCCGGGTTGTCAACGTTTTTCTGAGAAGGCCGATACTATGCCCCAATTAATAGAGATGAAATCGTACTCGGCGCCGTAGGCGGGCCCCCCATTGAAGCTTGACAATGATCATATATAGTATATGATATGGTCACAAGAATGAAAGCGAAACAGACGGAAGCGGCATATCGATCCTCTCTCTCGTCGCAGATCGCGGACTCCATCCTGAACATGATAGCCTCGGGCCAGCTGCTCCCGGGCGACAGGGTAATCGAGTCCCGCATCGCGGAGGAGTTCAGCGTCAGCACCATCCCCGTGCGCGAGGCCATCAGGGAGCTCGTCGCGAAGCGGGTGCTCGAGTATATCATGCACAAAGGCGCGAGGGTCCGCGAAGTGAGCATGTCGGAGACCGTCGACGCCCTGGAGGTGAAGGGAGTCCTCGAGGCTCTCGCGGCAAGGCTGGCCGGCGGCCGGCTCAGGGGCCAAGTCCTCAAGCTGCGCAAGAAGATCGGCCCGATGCGCGAATCCCTCGGCGCCCACGACCACGTTCAGTACAACCTCCAGAACCAGAACTTCCACCGGAGCATCGTCGAGGCCGCCGAGAACGACATCCTCCTCACGCTCTGGGAGTACCTGGCCTTCGAGGTGCGCACCCGGCCCATCATGGACTACCTGAAGTCGGCCGATCCCGAGAAGCTCATCATGGAGCACGAGAGCGTCATCGACGCGATCGAGGGGGACGAGACGGCGAGGGTCGCTTCTCTGTTGTCGATCCACTCGAACCATCTCGTGAAGCACCTGCAGGAGCAAATGTCGCGAGACGCCGAAAAGGCGAAGAAATACCCCACAAGCACCCGTAAAGGAAGGAGAAGAGAATGAGCGACCTCAAGTACCCGTCACTGTTCAAGCCTCTCAGGATCGGCAACTTCGAGGTGCCGAACAGGATCTGCCACGTCCCCACCGATATCTCGTCCGGCAACGCCGACGGATCGGTCAGCCAGCGGGTGA
>Ga0181516_10000084_pt1 | contig 94877 bp, 96 predicted proteins | sample PEATcosm2014_Bin_25_FD_121104 | JGI IMG/M metagenome (GOLD analysis project Ga0181516, IMG submission 121104) | Peatland microbial communities from MTU Mesocosm Facility, Houghton, MI, USA - PEATcosm2014_Bin01_10_metaG | ecosystem: Environmental > Terrestrial > Soil > Wetlands > Peat | place...
AGCCAGATCATTGGCCGCATCCACCTGAACCACCTTGGCGTCAATCAAACCCGCGCCCGTGAGCAAACGAACCTTCGTCGCATCCTTGACCACATGATAATTTGAAATCAAATAACCGTCGTCAGTGATGAAAAAGCCCGTGCCAGTGTGGCCTTTTGTCAAAACTACGGGCTGACTCTGCACGAAACAAAACAGCAGGATTAAAGATTCAGCCAAACCCAATCGCCTTTGGATATATCAACCGAACCTGAATCTCTCAAACCAATTTGACCACTATCGTCTGTTTCATTCCAGCCAATAGAGTAGAGCAAAAATTTCCCGTCATTCGTTCGGCGATAATGCAACGGTTTTCCGCCGATGATGTCATGCGGAATTTGGGAAATAAAATCCGGCATAAGAGCATCAAGATTTTCAGGATATTGACCGTGAGCCAAGCGGTAGCGTTCCAGTCCGCAAGCAATTCGCGCCAGGTTGATTGAATTTTGAGCATAAGCCATTTTTTCGCCGCTGAGGCTTAAAGAAGGCAAGAAGTCAGCAAAGATATTCCACGGCCATGGTTTCCATTTCTGATAATAATTATCTACATCGGTTTTGATTTTGGGGAAAGCCAATTGATGTCCGGCATCAACCAACGGCATAAGCCACTTCTCGTGATACCGTGCGATAGCCAGTTCATTTCGGTAATACCATCCGCCGGGCATTAAATAAACGAAGGCGGGATAGACCGTCCTTTTTGATGCACCATCGAAGGAGAAATCCTCGTTGAATCCCAAGACGGTTGCGATTTCATGGTAATCCCGATGCCGACGAAGGCTGTCAGTTTCCATGATTCCGCCGGCGCGCTCACCATGCATTGATAGTTTGTAATCGCTTAGAAAGTCAAATTGAGACAGTTTTTCGTTTAATTCTGACAATTGAGCGCCTGACCATTGATGTTTAACCAGTCCTTCCCAAATCGGCTGCATCGTTAAGCTCATCTCTGCGCCTCTGACCAGATGAGAAATCAAAAACGGCTCACTACGTATGGAATTTATCAAATAGAACATCAATTCCACATCTGCCAATGCCTCGTTGCTCTGTCCATTTTCCAATTCAGCCACTGAACGTAATTCTAAAATCTGAATACATCTCTTCTCGCGAGCCAAATGGATGAGCAAAATATTAAATGGACGCTCGTTATTGTAATCCACTGGAAATCTTGAATACGGCAGGGAACTGGCTTTGCGAACGGCTTCAATGGTTTGGTCATATTTACTGAGTGCCAGCAGAACATCTTTGGCGGGAGATTGTGGTTGCAGTGGAACCTGGAATTCATTGGTTTTGACTGCCAACCGGCGATAATAATTTTGCCATTCGTTCAAATCGGTGAGCTTTCCCTTTTGCCAATTCCCATAATTTGTTACGGACAAATCGTAATACGCATAATCTTCACGCGACATTTCCAACTGGTCCACAATATTTGTATTTGGTGAGTCCAGTCGTTTTCCATTTTTATCAACCATTTCTTTCCATGAACTCGCAATGACCGGCGCAAAAGCAAAATTCTCGTCATCGGGAACCGGCTTAGGAGCAAGGGCCATGAAATTAAATTGTTCGCCTTTAGCTTCCGCTGCCTTTTCATACGAATGCCATGCCCACCAACCCCGGAAATCTTCCTCAACATAAAATAGTAAAACCAAAATAATCAAGCCAGCCAAAGCCAATAGCGCATAACGGAAACGCCGCCACTTAAAAAACCATCGGCAAAACAGGAATAGAAGAATTAAAACAAAGACCAAAGCGGCGGGAAGCAATCCATACCAGGAAGTATTCGTTAGCCAATCGTTTCGGATTATTAACCCAAGCATCAAGGTGAACGCTGATACCGCGAAGCTTAAAAATAATATCCAGCCAGCAATTCTTTTCATGAATTTGAGAAACGGCTTAATGATCCAACGAATTGTATGTGACTGGCAAAAGATTTGTCGAGAACGTTTGGCTGTTTCTTTTGGTCATCAGACAATTGCCCTTGCCTCGGTTTTGTGGACTACTGCGGAGTGCGCCCCAATTTGATTTCCGTCATCGCCCAGCCTCGTGCGTGCGCCCCGCGCCCCGTTGCCCCGGCGGCATTTTCAGCGCCGTAGGCGCGGCATCTGTGTAGTTTATCATCCGCATCGGTTCAAGCTCCGTAGGAGCGGCATATTCGGTTTTGAATTTCCTGATGATGTCGCTCCTGACGGAGCTTGATTTGTTTTGCGACCGTAATCTACAGAGATGCCAGCCCTACGGGCCTGAAAAATCCGTGTTCATCGGTATCCATCGGTGGTTGAATTCGTTTGCCCCAATCGTCCATCCCAAAATGAATACCGGAAAAGAGCCGTTCAAGTGCGGAATGGCGAGTGCGGATTGCGGAGTGGTTGAACAACAAAGCAACGAAGCAACAAAGTTATGCCGTCTTGGTTCCTTGGTTGTTCAAAAGAGTTCCAGTCCGCCTGCGTCAGATTTCCGTCATCGCCCAGCCTCGTGCGCTGCCCCCGCGCCCCGTTGCCCCTGCGGCATTCGGCTTTGGAGTGCGCGAACACGTCCGCGCTTTGGTTCGACGCGACATGTCGCGTCGGGGGAAAGCGATGTCATGCCATCGCACTCCAAAAAAAGCGGCCTTCGTTTCCGAAGGCCGCGTGGTTTCAATCATCCGCCGGATGTTTTACGGCGTCGCCGGTTTGTTTTTGGCGGCGGCCTTGGCCGCTTTGAGGGCGGCTTTCTGTTCCGCCGTGGCCTGCGCCGTGGCGTCCACTTCAAAACCCCAGTCGCCCAGTTTGTGCTCGCTGCCCTTGTTCAGGGCGGCCAGCACGTCGCGGGCGGCGGTCACGTAGAAGCGGACGTAGCCGGGCGTGGTGGTGTCCGGGCCGAGCGCGTTGTCGCGGGCCTCGGTGGCGGTCTCGGCCTGCTTGTAGAGCTGGCCGGCCAGTTGGTTGTTGGTGTCGGCGGCGGTCACCTGCGCTCCAAATCCGGCAATGCCTTCGATGCCGTTGAGCGGGCTGGCCGCTCCGAGCGCGGTGTGTTTGGCGTTAATCGCCTTTGCCAGGGCAATCAGGTAGTCCGGATTGCTGGGGATGTTGACTCTCATGTTTGACTTTCTTTTAGGTGTTCCGGTTAATGGCATGGCCTTGATCCAGTCAAACGTCAGGCTGGCACAGCCGAGGCATGCCCCTTCGTGTCTATCCAACACCCGCCCGGCGTTGCCGTTCCAACTGTATTTTGCCAAAAACCCGCCTTTTATTGGCAAATTGAAGGATTTAGGCGTTTCCAGGCTGAATCTGCGGGTTCAAAGGTTCAACCTTTGGATGCAAAAGTTGAACCTGTGAATCCGAAGGTTGAACCTGCGGATGCAAATGTTGAGCCTGTGAATCCCCAAGTTCAACCCGTGGACGCCGGAGTCGAACCTGTGAAACCAAATGTTGAGGTTGTGGGGCGGAATCTTCAGCCTGCGAGTCCAATGGCTGAACTTGTGGACGCCAAGGTTGAACTTGGGAATGCAAATCTTCAATCTGCGGGCGCAAAAGTTCAGTCCGTGAACGCCAAAAGTCTTTCCGCGAATACCGGCATGAAGGGCTGGCTAGTGGTTGGGAAGGATTTATTTCAACTGCGCCGCCATTTCCTCGCCCAAAACCGCCGCCTCTTTGACCGGACGCTTCGCCGCGCCGCGCTTCACCGTCGCGGCGTCGCGAAAGGAAACGGCGCGCAGCGTGATTTTGTCGCCGGCAATCTCCGCATGAGCCGCCACCGGGCTTTGGCAGCCGCCGCCCATGCCGCGCAGAAACGCCCGCTCGGCAGTCACGGCCTGGAATGTGTTGAAATGATTCAGCCGCTCGACGATTTTTCCGATGCGCTCGTCGTCCGCCCGGATTTCAATGCCGATCGCGCCCTGCCCCACGCACGGCAGCATCACATCCAGATCCAAAACCGTCGCCAGCAGGCCGTCCGGCACGGCGTCTCCGGCGAGCGCGCCGTCGGGCTTGACGGAAAAATTCAGCCGCGTGATGCCGGCCAGCGCCAGCACCGTCGCGTCCAGCTCGCCGCGTTCGGCCACCTTCTGCATCCGCGTGACGACGTTGCCGCGAATCTCGACCACGTTCAAATCCGGCCGCGCCGCGAGCAACTGCTCCTTGCGCCGGGTGCTGCTGGTGGCAATCGTCGCGCCCTTGGGAAAATCCTTCAGCGCCGCGTGCGGCTTGAAACCGCGCAGCGCGCTTTGCCCCGGCGACCAGTCTTCCTTCAAATGATTTTCCGGGTTGGCGATGTATTCCGCCGAGCGATAAATCAAAACGTCGCGCACGTCGGCGCGCTTGGGCGTGGCGGCCAGGATCAATCCGGCGGGCAAATCGGTCGGCAAATCCTTCAGGCTGTGAACCGCGAGGTCGGCCTGGCCCTTGACCAGCGCGACTTCGAGTTCCTTCGTGAACAACCCCTTCGGCAGGCTGGCGTCGGTCTTGGCCATCGAGGCCTTTTGCAGTTTGTCGCCGGTGGTCTTGATGATTTTCAGCTCGAACCGCAGCCGCGGAAACGCGGCGCGGCACTGCGCGGCGATCTGGTTGGCCTGCGCGAGCGCCAGCGCGCTGCCGCGCGTAGCGATGATGATGGGTCGTTCCATTGGCATTGTTCAGTCCGCAGATTGCGCAGATTTTTGCAGGTCAGAAAAGGGTAATCTGCGTCCATCTGCAAAATCTGCGGATGATCTGGCAGCCAGCAGCGGCTTCACCTTTTCGGCAATGATGGCCTCGCAGCTGGCGATTTCCTCGCGGCGCAGTTTCAGGTAGTCGTCGGCGATGCCCTGCAAGTCGTCCACGTTGTAAAGATAGACGTTCTCCAGAAAATTCACCTCCGGGTCAATGTCGCGCGGCACCGCGATGTCAATCAGCAGCAGCGGGCGCTGCCGGCGCGCCTTCATCAGCGGCTCCAGCTTTGCGCGGTCCAAAATGTAATGCGGCGCGGAGGTGCTGCTGATGACGATGTCAATTTTCTCAAACTCCCCCGCCCAATCGTCAAACGGCACGGCACGCCCGCCGAATTCGCCGGCCAGGGCCTGCGCCCGGTCCAGCGAACGGTTCGTCACGACGATGCTTTTCGCGCCGCGCGACAGCAGTGCGCGCGCCGTCTTCTCGCTGGTGTCACCCGCGCCGATGACGAGCACCTCGCGGTCGCCGAGCGAATTGAAGATCTTTTCCGCCAGCTCCACCGCGACCGAGGCCACGGACACACTGCCGCGCTGGATGTTGGTGTGGGTGCGGACGTGCTTGGCGGTGTGGAACGCGCGCTGGAACGCCTTGTTCAGCCGTGCGCCGGTGTGGCCGTGCTTGAGCGCGAGGTCGTAGGCGGTCTTGAGCTGGCCGAGGATTTCCGTCTCGCCAATCATCATCGAGTCGAGGCCGCAGGCGACCTTGAACAGGTGATGCAGGCTGACCGGTTCGGCAAGGGCGTAAAGTCCTTCGTTGAGCGGTTCGTTGAAATTGCGCTGACTGACGAGAAACTTTTTCAGTTCAGCAAATGCCCTCGCCGGTTCGAGTGGAGTTGCGGCGTAAATCTCCACCCGGTTGCACGTCGAGAGAATCACCGCCTCGCCGGCGACGCCGGAGTCGCGCAGCGATTTGAGCGCGTCGGGGATTTTGGATTCGGCAAAGGCAAAACGCTCCCGCAGTTCGACGGGCGCCGAGCGGTGGCTCAAGCCGATGACGACGACGTTCATTTAATTGTGCAGGCTGGAATAGTGGTTGGTGATGCCAAACGTGAGCAGCAAAAACGCGAAGGCGACGATGACACCAATGGTGAAGCGGCGGGTGGAACGGCCAAAAAAAAGCCGGGCCACGATCAGTTCCAGGTAAACCAGCCAGAGCAGCGCGGACCAGACCACCTTGGGATCGGAAAAATACGGTTTGCCTTCGGGCCTGGGGAGTTGCTGGCCGGTGACGAGGCCGACGGTGAACAGGACAAAACCCACCAGAATGAGACGAAGGGTGATGATCTCCAGCCGCTGGATGGACGGCAGCAACGACAGCACGGCGCGCAGCTTGTGAAATTTCAGGTCGTGTTGCTGCATCAGGAACATCCCCGCCGCCACGGCGGCGAGTCCGAACGCGCCGTAGGATTGCAGGATGGTTGCCGCGTGCAGGCTGCGGAGCCAGTTGGAGAAATCCGGCTTTGGCCCGTGCGGCGGGTCCAGCGAGGGCATGAGCGCGAACACGCCGACGGTGAACAGCACCGGCGCGGTGAACGCGCAGAGGAACTTGAATCGTGGCAGCAGCGAATAAACCAGGCACGCCAGGCCGAGCGCCCAGAGCAGGAACGTGGTGGCTTCGTAGAGATTGTTGACCGGGCAACTGTGCAGCGTCAGGCCGCGTTTGAACATCGCCACCGTGTGCAGCGCCACGCCGGCGACAATCAGGAAATAATTCGCCCAGTCGTCCCGGCGAAAACCCTTTCGCCACAGGAAAACCGAATACATTGTGCTCGCACCGTAAAACACCACAGCGAGCAGAAAGAAATGCCGGTCGGTGAACCAAGTCACGGCCATAGGTTAAACGCGCAAACGGACGGCGCAAGCGCGAACCGCCAAGACGCCGAGAACGCCGGGCTGACTCACCCAATCTTCATCGTCATCTTAAACTTAATCATCCATCAAGGATTGTGATTAGGGGGCAGGATTAAGGTTGTGACATGGCTGAATCGATTACTTGAACTTTCCCGGCGACACTCCTATGATGGCCTCGAAAGCCCGCAATATGAGTTACACCGACGAATATCTCCGCTCGGACAGCGCCGCACAACAACTCGAAATCCCCGTGCTCGTCAATTGCATGGCGCAGGACGCCATCCAGCTTGGCGCGAGCGATCTCCACATCGAGCCGTGGGAGGCCGCCATCGCCGTCCGCGCCCGCGTCAACGGCGTCCTCGTCGAGGTCGCCCACCTGCCGCTGGAATTGCTCGACAAAATTTCCATGCGCTTCAAGGTCATGGCCAACCTTGTCACTTATCAGGCCGGAATGCCGCAGGACGGCGCGGCCATCGGCGGGCCGGAACTGGACGGTGTGCAGTTACGCGTCTCCATTTTCCCCACCACGCGCGGCGAGAAAATCGTCGTCCGCCTTTTCGACCCGCGCGACCGGCGGTTCGACTTGAACACGCTCGGCTTCGACGATTCAACGCTGAAAGGGCTGGTGCGTTTGCTCAAGCGGCCCAGCGGCCTGCTATTGTTCACCGGCCCCACCGGCTCGGGCAAGACCAACACGATGTATTCGGCGCTTTGCCACATCACGCAGCGCGACGGCTCCAGCGTCAGCATCAGCACCGTCGAGGATCCGGTGGAATTTAATTTGCCGATGGTCACCCAGACGCAGATCAATCCCGCGCAGGAATTCACCTACGCCGTGGCGCTGCGCAGCATCATGCGGCAGGACCCGCAAGTCGTCATGGTCGGCGAGATTCGCGATCCGGAAACCGCCGCCATCGCCGTGCAAGCCGGGCTGACGGGGCATCTGGTGTTGAGCACCATCCATTCCGGCGTGTCGGCGGGCGCGTTCACGCGGCTCATCAACATGGAGATCGAGCCATTTATGCTTTGCTCGGCCATTTTGGGCGTGATGGGGATGCGGCTGGTTCGGAGCGTTTGCCCCGACTGCGCCCAGCCTTACACGCCGGAGCCGAGCATGCTCAAGATGATCCCAGAGGAGCTGCGGCCGCAGGCGCAATTCCGCCACGGCACCGGCTGCGAACATTGTGTCCAAACCGGATTCTCCGGCCGCCTGCCCGTGACCGAAATGCTGGTTGTGGACGAACCCTTTCGCGAGGCCGTCCTAAAAAAAATGCCCACCAGCGCCCTCGAAGACATCGCCATCCAAAAAGGCATGAAAACCCTCTGGCAAAACGGGCTGCAACGCGCCATTCACGGCCAGACCTCGCTGGAGGAAACCGTCCGTGTGCTCGCGGCGGACATGATTTGAAACGGACAACTCGTTCCGATTTCCACAACGCGGTGCTGCCAAGTCCACGTCGGGATTTAAATTATGTTTCTCCATCGCCTTGAGTTCGGCGCGACGCGCAGGATGCTTGCGCGGGAGATGGTGTTATTTGTGCCGGTGGAGCCGGTGCAGCACGGAAAATCATCTTCGAGCGGCAAAAAGTTTGACAAGCGCGGACGAAACTTTAGATTGTCGCCACTCCGGATGGGGTCGTAGCTCAGTTGGTAGAGCGCCTGAATGGCATTCAGGAGGTCAGGGGTTCGAACCCCCTCGGCTCCACCAGCCTTTGCTTGGAGCACAGCGGAGACTGAAGGCTGGCGCGGGCCAACCGGTGCTGAAACCCGGCAAAATCAAGAATGTCCATCCATTGGTCAATTATAGACATTCAAATCGATGAATGCAGAAATATACTGGCACCAGTATAAAAAACGACATTTCTTCAACCATCTGGAACACTGCCAATAACGTCCGTTAAAACCCGAGAGATCGAACCTCCATCATGATTGCCCCCACATCAACCACCAATTCTTCCAACCAGCCCGTTGGTAAAAACACGAGCTGGTTCCGCACCACCGAGGGTAAGAATTACACCTTCATTTTTCTGCTGGTGTGTTCTCTGTTTCTACTTTGGGGCGTCTGTAACGGGATGATTGACATCCTGAACAAGCATTTTCAGGACTCGCTGCGCATCACCAAAGCGGAGTCGGCCTTCGTGCAGTTCGCCAATTACATGGGTTACTTCTTCATGGCCATTCCCTCCGGCCTGCTCGCCATCCGGTTCGGCTACAAGGGTGCCATCATCATTGGACTGAGTTTGATTGCCTTGGGCGCGCTATGGTTCATACCTGCGACGCATATCGGAACTTACTGGTCGTTCCTGATGGGATTGTTCATTCTCGCCGCCGGCCTGACGTGTCTGGAAACCGTCTGCAATCCCTATGCCACCTTGCTTGGACCGCCGGAATCCAGCGCGCCGCGCATCAATCTGGCACAAAGCATCAACGGCATCGGCTGGATGATTGGCCCGGTGCTCGGCGGTTTCTTTGTGCTCTCGGCCACCGGCGAACCCATCACCACCAACACCGACCTCTACAAACCCTACCTGATTGTGGCCGTCGCGGTTGCAATCATCGCCTTCATCTTCGTCATCAGCAAGGTTCCGGACCTGCGCGCCATGGAAGAAACCAAGGCGGTCGCCGGCAATGGCAACGCCAAAACCAGTGTAAAACCAAAACCGTTGTGGAAGCGCTGGCACTTTGTCCTGGCGGTGGCGGCGCAATTCTTTTATGTCGCGGCGCAGACGGGCATCTTCAGCTTCTTCATCAATTACATCGCCAGCGACATTCCGGCGCTCCGTCAAAATGGCGCGAAGGGTTTGCAGGGCTTCGCAAATGGATTGCACGCGGCTCACCTGATACCACCCGCCCAGATGACTTATTCAGCCGCCATGCTCTCGGCAAAGGATGTCACAGACCTTTCCGCCCTGGTGGCCAAATTGCAGAATGACCCTGATCCCAAGACCCGGCCAATTTCTGAATTTATCTGGAACCAGTTCACCACGAACCGCGATTTTCTGGCCGCGTCCAGCTTCAGCGCGACCGCCAGCCAGATCAACGCTCCTTCTTCGGTCCAGGATTCAGCCGCCGACCTTGACAAACAAGTTGCCCTGCAGAAAAAAGCCATCCTGGTCACTGGTTTCAACCAGGTTCTCCAGACCAATTTGCTCTTTGATGCCCAACGTTTTGCTGGCATCACTCTGCCGGCAGGAGTGGCTGGCCTGGCCGCGCAAAATCCCTCCGGCGAACAACTAATCCGCCTCAACCGCAGCCTTGTGGAAGCGGCTTATCCCGTCGCCCAGATTGCCAGAAGCCCTTACTTGAATGACGCCTTGTTCCATGTCACCGACCGCGGTGCCTCCCTCCTGCTGTCGTTCGGCGGCTTCGCGCTGTTCCTTCTGGGCCGCATTACCGGCACCATTGCATTGCGGTTTTTCAAGGCCCATACCACGCTGGCGTTGTATTCGGTTCTTAGCATGGGAACAATGGTTCTGGTCATGTTCCCGCTTGGCTGGTGGTCGGTTGTGGGCCTGTTCTTGAGCTTCTTCTTCATGTCTATTATGTATCCCACCATCTTCGCGCTGGGCATCCATGGACTGGGCGAACAAACCAAGATTGCATCCTCATTTATCGTCCAAGCCATCGTCGGTGGCGCCATCATGCCAATGTTCATGGGTTGGTTGGCGGACCACTGGGGTATGCGCGTCGGCTTCCTGATGCCGCTGATTTGCTTCGCCTTCGTCGCGTTCTATGGAGCAAGCTGGCAGAGGGTGGAAGCTAAGGACTCAATGGTGGCGAAATAACCACCGAGCGCCCTTCCGCCGCGTGCGGATTTCTGAATTCAGAATGCGGAATAAATTTCACTCCGCATTCTGAACTTGTTTTTAGGGCACGGGGATGATCGCGATGTCGCTCCACCGCCCCCTGCCTGTGTTCCTTTTGCCCACCGCCCGGCAGCGGAGATACACCTTCGCCCCGCTCGTCAATCCGTGTTCGCCTGCGATTGAGCGCAATTCCTGTAACGAAATTGGCAATCTCTCACTGCCGGGATGAATCCGGTCAGCCGGAAATCAGAATGGTGTTGGCGTATTGAACGGTGTCGCCGGTGCGGATGAGGCCGATGGCATGCGGCACGCGCTTCTTAAATTCGATGTGCGGTTCAAAGGTCGTCGGGATTCGTTTGAGGGCGCGGGCGAACTGCTGCTGGGTGTTCTTGAAATTGTTCTTCAAAAACTCCTTCGCCATGTAAGCCTGCGTGAAATTGTGGTTGGCGCGCACGGCGGCGATGAGTTGCAGCACCGACGGCAGATTGTCCACCACCGACACATCCACCGTCTCGATCATCGGCCAGAACGGAAATCCGCGATCGGCGATGACGATGGCGTTGGTGTGCCGCACACGGGCGAGCAACGAGAGGATTTGCGGATTGAGAATGCCGTGATTGATCATGAAGGCAATTTAATGAATAAACGGCGGGACGCCAAGTCTGAAACCGCGTGATGGTCAGGGGTAAATGAGCCGGTAGAAGACGCTGACACCGGCGTTGCCGACCGGCACTGACATCTGGTAGTTGTTCGTCGAACCATCCACCGTCACCCAGTTGCTGCCCAGCCCCTGTTGCAAGGAATTGGTCTGGACCTGCAAACGCCAGCCAACGTGATTGGTCGGCCAGCTCAAATTGATCTGTCCGGCACTGATTCCGCCGTAGCTGATGGCCGGACTGTTTGTGGCGACCGGCCGGCCGCTGACTTCCGGTGAAATGTCGCTGGTGCCATAGGCATTGGTGGCGCTGACGGTGTAGTAATAGACGATGCCGTTGGTCAGACCGGTGTTGGTGAAGGTGATGGTGCTGACGTTCGTGCCGATGAGATTGTATGGCCCGCCGCTGGTCCTGGATTGGGAGACGTAATAACCCGTGGCGCCGGGCGAGGCGGTCCAGTTTAACAAGACCTTGCCATCACTCCCGGCGGCCGTCAGGCCGATGGGTAGCCGGGGCGTGGGCAGTTCCAAATCGAGATAATCATACATCACATAGTCGGCGAGGCCGCTGACGGCACGGCGCTGGACGAGCGTGATGGTGTTGGTGCCGGCCACGAGGTTGCTGACGGGAATGGCGACGTGGTCAATGCCATATTTGTCGTGGATGCCCTGCCGGATGAGCGAATCGGCGGTGTCTCCGCTGGGAAAGAGGATGTTCGGATAAAAATCCTTGAACTCGGAGGTCATGCCGGGATTGTTCACATACATGGCAATGGCGGCGCTGTATTCTCCAGCCCAGGCAATGGTGAGCGTGGCGTTGCCGCTGACGGGTTTTTGGGGCAGGTTGAATTGAATGTTCCAAACCATGTTGGTCAGGATGGCGTAGGTGATGCCATTCGAGATGCTGTAGCCGATGTAAGCGCCCTGGACGTAATTCCAGTCGTTCGACCAACTGCTGGAGCCGACGGTGTAGGTCATGGGGTTTGGGAATTGACTTGGAAAACTCAACCATAGGGCGGGAACCGCGTATTGATCGCCGTTGCGAAATTCCCCGGCCGTGCGGTCGGGATAGCCGATTTCCCAAAGCACGTTTGAGCCTTGGTGGGTGACGTTCCAAGTGAGCGTGCCGAGGTTGGTGACCGCGCCCGGGGCGAAGGTGAACGGCCCGGTCTGGAACTGGCCGACGGAACCGTTCGTGCCCGCGCAATAGGCGTATAATTCGTAAGCGGCATTGGTGCCGTAAGGCGAAAAGGTCGTCACCGGCGGCAAGGTGAAGTTTCCGTTCGTGTCACATTGCGTCCAGAATTGATATCCGTCCGACTGCCACTGCCAGTCGTTTGGATCCACTTCCAAACCGGAATCAGGCGCGGCGAAACCGACCCACGCACCGGCGGCGCTGGCTTGCGGGCGCAGCGGGTCATTGATGACGAGTTTGCCGGAGACGGTGGCGCGCTGGTTGGCGGCCTGGTAATTGGTGTTCACCAGCCAGGCGTAAGGCCAGGCCTGTTGTTCCGCCAAGGACTGTTGCTGCGAATCCTGCCAGCACGCAAGGCCGTTGGACTGGCTGTTGATGTAAAAGAGCCAGGGACCGTAGACCTTGGCGAAATTGGCGTTGCTGCTGACCGTCAGACCGGTGTTGCCATAATGCGCGATGAGCGGTTCGAAGGTGATGATGCCGCCGATGCCGCCGGAATATTCGCAGGCGGTCGGGCCGTCCTGCTGGTATTCGTGGCCGCCGGTGACAAACCAGATTCCCATTTTGTTCGTGTCGCTGGCCATGCCAAAGGTGCCCAGCTTGGGATAATCAAACGTGTAGGAATATTTCCCATTCGTGTTGCCGGCAAAGATGCCCGTCTGATAATGCACAATTTCCTGGGGCAAGGTCATGTTGGTCGCGATGTTGATGAGGTTGGTGGTGTGGTAGTTGTCCCAGAAATTCGGCTGGAGGCCGATGCGTGTTTGATACTGGCCGTTCAAGACCAGACCATATTTGACGCCGTTGTCCACATAGGAATTTTCAAAAAAGAAATTCGTGTTGTCGTGTGCCGTCGGCCAGAGGACCTGAATGAAACCGGTGTTCAGATTGGTGGGATAGCTCGCGTAACTCGCCGGATGTTTCATGATGATGTAGGAATACAGGCCGGTGTTGCCCTTGCCGAGCGCGTAGTGCAATTCCACATCCGCCACCACCTTGTCCGACGACGGATTAAAAGTCCGCAGATAGCTGATGTCCACGTTCGTGCTGCCGGTGGTGGTGCCTAGATAAACACAATCGCCATTGCCGTCGGGATTCCAGTAATAATAAATTGCCGTGTGACCGCTGAAATTGACGCCGGACTGGCTGGTCGTCTCGGTGCCGTTGGCTGCCGGAGTGCCTGCCGAACCGGGTTTGAGGTAGCGCAGGGATTCGACACTGCCATTCGCGGTGATGTCCACATGCAAAATGCCGTTGTCGAGGTAATGATCCGTGTGGCTGTTGAAAGTTTCCGTGCCCGTCGTCACCGCTGTGGTAACCAGCAGGGTGAACCCGCCGGCATAGTTCGCAAATGACGGCTCCGGATAAAATAAAACGCCGGCCAAGCACAATGGCAACAACCCAAGGACTGCGATTCGTTGAAAGCAAGTTTGCATGGTTTCAAAAAAGTCTCATGAAATTCGCAGGCAGGCTACCTCAAACAGCATCAGGCCGCCACCCCTACTTTGAAGGGAGAAGGCGGTGAACCGACTTCAAGCCCGAAGCAATGACACCCCCAGCTTCAGCAGTTTGCGGACGCCGGCATCCGAGCTGGCCTCGGCATAAATCCGCAGAACCGGCTCCGTGCCCGAACCGCGCAGCATCAGCCACGAGGAGTCTTCCGCGACATATTTCACGCCGTCGAACGTCTTCACTGCGGCCACCGGCGAGCGCAGCAACCTTGACGGCGGATTGGTTTTCAGGAATTCCATCAGCGCCGTGCGTTTCTCCAACGGATATCGTGTGTCAATCCGGCCGTAACGGTGCGGGCCGAACTGTTTCTCCAGCTTCGCCAGCAGCGTGTTGACAGGCAACTTTTCCGTCGCCAGCAGTTCCAGCAGCATCAGGCCGGCGGCGATGCCGTCGCGTTCGGGAATGTGGCCGGGAAAACCGATGCTGCCGCTTTCTTCCGCTCCGAGCAGCACGCCGCCCTTGAGCATCTCGGCACAAATATATTTGAAGCCGACGCCCGTCTCGACCAGCGGCAGGCCGTAGGCCGCGCACATCTTATCCACCATCGAGGTTGTCGTGAGCGCCTTCACGACGCGTCCCCTGCCCTTGCGATTCACGACCAGATGATGCAGCAAAAGGCAGATGAGCTGGTGCGTCGTCAGATAATTGCCGCGTCCGTCCATGCCGCCAACACGGTCGGCATCGCCGTCCGTCACGAGGCAGATGTCGTGCGGATGCGCACGCAGATATTTCCGGCTCGGCCCGTAATTTTTCTCGATCGGTTCGGGGTTGATGCCGCCGGACAACACGTCACGCCTGCCGTTCAGCGTTGTAACCCTGCAGGTCGTGCCGGCTAGGATGGTTTCAAAGCAGCCAGCCCCGACGCCGAACAGCGCGTCATGCGCAAAGCGCAGCCGCGATTTTGCAATCAGCTCGAAATCCACGAGCTTTTTCAACGCGGCGTAATGCGGCGGGCGGACATCGGCGATCTTGATTTGGCCGGCCCTGACGGCAGCCGCCAGCGGCGTTGATTTGACCGGATTACGATCCAGATAACCTTCGACCACCCTGCACGTTTCGGAATCGCTGGAACCGCCGTAATGCGACTTGAGCTTGAAGCCGTTGAAAATCGGCGGGTTGTGGCTGGCGGTAATCATCACGCCGCCGACGGCGCGCAGGCGCTTGACGGCGAACGAAACGGACGGCGTCGGTGTCGGTTCCGGCGTAAGGATGACCTGGAAATCATTGCCGGCCAGAACTTCAGCGGTGATTTGCGCGAAGCGGTCGGAAAAAAAACGGCGGTCATAGCCAACGACAGCCCTGGGCTGCCATCCAAAAATCTCCGATTCCTGTTTTCCGATTTCCGATTTCCAATAATCCGCCGCCGCCTGTGCGACCCGCGCGACATTGGCAAACGTGAAATCTTCGGCGATGACCGCGCGCCAGCCGTCCGTGCCGAATTTAACCTGAACCATGTTCGAAGCCTGACAGAAATGGAGTTTGATGCCAAGCCCCGCGATTCAACCCGGACCTGCCCGCAACGGCCACAAACAGACAGTTGAAGCCAGAATTGACGCCGCGCATTTTTTGGCGCAGACTGGCCACATAGCAAAAGCCGGACTTGGAATCAGCCTCGGGCTGATGGCGTCCGGCGGGGAATAATTCAGATGTCGGACACAGGAAATCAGATTATCGTTGCGACCTTGCGGCCGGAATCCTTTTCATGGATTGACGCCGCCACGGCCCGCAAAACACAGGAGGACGAACCGGCCTTGATGAAACGCCGGCATCCCAACCGAACAAATCAGGAAGGCAAAGCCGGCCGCTCCGGCATCAAGTCGTGATCAATACCGTCAAAACGTTGGTGAGAACCGCGCCGCTGATACATCCCGGCCGCAAACTGGGATCGTTCTGCAAACAGTTCAAGCATTGCGCGCGAGGCATTGTCTTTGCCCGCCACACGCGGGAGTGGTTCAAAATCCTGCAAAGCCCCGAACTGGCGGTCGTGGCCGAAAACCACCCCTACCTTTTCCAAAAACTCCAGCGGCCTTATCTCAACCGCGCTTTGGACACCCGCCAGAGGCTTCAAGCGCTACAGCAGCACTACCGGTTTGTTGCCACTCGTTTTTCTCCCGCCGTCCGGCAGGAAATTTATGCGACGCCGGGCAAGCTGCTCGCCGCGTTGCCGCTGGAAGGTGTGGGCAACTACGGACTTCGCTTAAGCTGCAGCCGGCAGGAAAAGGAAGGTGACTTGGTAATCGGCCTGATCAACACGGAAACCGGCGAGGCGCTGTTCACACTCGCTTTTTCCATCACGAGTTGGGAGACCGGAACCAAGGAGATATTCATCGGCGGACTCCAGGGCAACAAGCGCGTGAATAACAAGGACCTGATCGTCGCCATTACGCGGGGATGTTATGGCCTGCGCCCCAAGATGCTGCTGCTGTTTGCGCTGCAATCCCTCGCCGGCGTTTGGGGCGTTGCCCGCCTGCGGGCGGTAAGCGATGCGATGCACATTTACCGGCACTGGCAGAAACGGAAGCATCTGGCCGCCAGCTACGATGAATGGTGGATTGAATCCGGTGGCCGGCTGGCGGACGACGGCATGTTCGACCTGCCAGCCGCTTTTGTCCCCCGCGAGATTTCCACGCTCAAGGTTAACAAACGGCAGCTATATAGACGCCGTTACCAGATGCTGGCCGAAATTGCCGGGCAAATCGGACGCTCATTCGCGGATCAGCAGAGACTGTCTGCCATCCCGCCGCAAAATCGTGAGCTGGAATTGGCCGAGGTCAACGGGCGAAGAGAGCAAAACACCTGTTCAGAAAACGCGCTTAAAAACCGTGTGCTTGCCAGAAAATTCCCCGCCGTCCGTTGAATTTCCCGACCGGCGGATGAGTTGAGTTTGTCCGCCGGATCAAACCTTCAAGTCTGCGAACGCCGGGTCGTTCGCATCGGCAATTTTCCGCATTTTGGTCACGGCCGCCTTCAAGTTGCGCCGGCCGAACAAACTCGTGCCGGCTACAAAAGTGTCCGCGCCGGCGCGGGCACATTCGGCGGCGGTCTGGTTGTTGATGCCGCCGTCCACTTCGAGGCGATAATTCAGGCTGCGTTCACGCCGCCACGACTCGGCCTGCTGGATTTTCGGGAGACATTCGTGGATGAACGACTGGCCGCCAAAGCCGGGATTGACGGTCATCACAAGCAGCATGTCAATCTGTTCGATGTGCGGCTGTGCGGCGGTGATGGCAGTGGGCGGATTCACAGCCAGGCCGACTTTTTTGCCGAGGTTTTTGATCTTCCAGATGAGCGATTCAACCTGCCCGTCCAGTTCCGCATGGATGGTGATCTGGTCGGCCCCGGCGCTGGCGAACGGCTCCAGCAAAATTTCCGGCTTGGAACACATGAGATGCACATCAAAAAACAGCTTTGTCAGCGGGCGGATCGCCTTCACAACCGCCGGGCCGAAGGAAATGTTCGGCACAAACTGGCCGTCCATGATGTCGAGATGCAGCCACTCGGCGCCGGATTTGGAGGCGCGCTCGACTTCCCGGCCAAACCGGGCGGGGTCGGCGGCGAGCAGCGAAGGTGCGATAATCATGCCAGAAGGATAAAGGATTGGGGAAATGTGACAAGTGACGAGTGGCAGACGGCGCGGAACGACTGATTTTTCGTTTCCACCCCCCGCCTGTCACGATTTTTTGTCGAGACAGCGGCGCACCGTCAGCGCGAGGGTCTGCGGATGGTATGGCTTCTGCAGAAAATTCAGGTCGGATTCAATCTTGAAATCCTTGCCGACAATGTCCGCGCTGTAACCGCTCGTGAAAATGACATTGAGGTTGGGCCGTTCCTTCCACAGGGCCTCAGCCAACTCGCGTCCGTTCATGGCTCCAGGCATGATCAAGTCGGTGAACAGCAGATTGATTCCATCCCTGTTCGCGCGCCAGATTTCGACGGCTTCCACGCCGGTGCCGGCCTGCAGCACTTTGTAGCCGTGCCTTTCGAGGACGCGGGCGACAAGTTCACGGACGGGCTTTTCATCCTCGACCAGCAGGATGGTTTCGGTGCCGCCGCGGATCGGAATTTGTGTTGCGGTCTTTTCCGTTTCAACCTGCTCCTCACCGGCATACGGGATGTAAATACGAAATGTGGTGCCCTTGGCAACGACGCTTTCAACCTCCACCCAGCCCTGGTGTTGCTTGACAATGCCATAAACCGTCGCCAGCCCCAGCCCGGTGCCCTTGCCGACTTCCTTGGTCGTGAAGAATGGCTCGAAAATGCGCGACAAATTTTCCGGCGGAATGCCGGAGCCGGTGTCGGAGGTGCCGACACAGACAAACCGTCCCGCACGCGCCTCCGGATGCCGCTGCAGGTGGCCCTTGCTCACGTCCACGATGGAAATGCGGATGGAGAGCTGGCCGCCACGCGGCATGGCGTCCCGGGCGTTCACGGACAGGTTCAGGAGCACCTGCTCCATCATGCCGGCGTCGGCCTGGACGGTCGCAGGCGCCATGCTGTAATTCAGTTGCAGCTCGACGTCTTCACCCAGAATCCGTCCAAGCATGTCGGTCATGTTCCCGACAATCTTGTTCATGTCTAGCCGCTTGGGCTGGATGAGCTGGCGTCGGCTGAAGGTGAGCAACTGCCGTGTCAAACCCGCCGCGCGCTTGGCGGCCTGCGCGATCTGCTGTGCGGAACGCGCGCCGGCCTCGTCCAGGCCGGAGGCGCCCAGCAGCGATGCGTGGCCATGAATGACGGTGAGGATGTTGTTGAAATCGTGGGCCACGCCGCCGGCGAGCTGGCCGATGGCTTCCATTTTTTGCGACTGGCGGAGCTGTTCCTCCAGCCGCTTCTGGCTCGTCACGTCACGGAACAGGCTCAACATCAGCAGCGGCCGCCCCCGGACTTCAATGAACGACTCGGAAATCTCCAATGACACCCCGCGGCCATCGTGGAGCATGAATTGCTCCTCCCATTTCTGATGCGCTTCGCGCGCGGCGAAATGTTCGCACATGTGCTTGAGCATGGCCTCCCGGTCTTCAGACTCGGCATAAACGACCGTGAATGGCCTGCCTTCCAGCGACTGCGGATCCATGCCGACCAGTCTGCAGTAGGCGTCGTTGACGGCGACAATGACGCCGTTCTCGTCGGCCAGCCTCATGCCGTCCACGGAATTTTCCCAGACGGAACGGAAAAGCATCTCGGAGCTGTGCAGGGCCGACGACGCCTCCTGCCGGTCGGTGATGTCGCGGACGTGCAGCAGCATGGCGGGTTTGCCGCCGTATTCGATGCGCCCGGCACGCACCTCCACGGGGGTGGACCGGCCATCGGAAGTCAGGCTTTCGCCCTCGACCCACGACAATTTGCCCGACACCAGTTTCTGGAAATCACTCCGGGCCGTCTCGCGCCGCCCCGGAGGCACCAGATCGTCGACCGCGTTCTTGCCGATCAATTGCTCGCGCGTCAAACCGTGCAGCACGCACGCGGCAAAATTCACGTCCAGCACCGTGCCGTCCAGATCCTCCACAAAAATCGCGTCGGGCGAATTTTCAAAAAGGTCGCGGAAGCGCTGCTGGGTTTCGCGCAGGGCCTGTTCGGCGCGAACGCGTTCGAGCGCGCCGGCGCATTGATCGGCCAGGGTCTGGAGCATCTCCAGATCACGCTCCGAATAGCTGCCGAGCCGGTGGTTTTGGACCAAAATCAGGCCGATGACATGCTCGCCCTTGCGGACGGGCGCAAGCATGGTTGCGGCGGCATATTCATCGGTTCCGGCGCCCGTCAGCAGTTCCGCGCCCTTCTTGATTACGCGCCGGACAAGGGCATTGGCCGTCTTGGGCTGCGGCGATGGCGGGACTTCCACCCGCCGGTTCTCGACCGTCGTGATGTTCAGCAGCGAATTCACCTCGTCGCGCCCGGCATCATACAAATCGAGCACAAAATCCGTCCACCGGAAGAGCGCGTCGGCCGCCTCGCAAATGATCCTCGCCGCCTCCGCCGCCGTCGTCGCCGCGCTCAGATGATGGCTCAATTTGGAGAAAATAGCATTGCGGTGCTCCACCCGCCGGCGTTCCGTCACGTCCACCGCCATTGCCAGCGCGGCAAAGCGGTCATTGAAAAACATCGGAGTCCAGACAACCTCCGCGTCAATGAAGCTGCCGTCCTTCCGCCGGTGCCGCCAGACAACTCCCCGGCTGACGGCTTTTGAAATGTCAGGCTCGTGCGGGCGTTCGTCTTCCGGTGGCCGGATGTCCAAAAGGGTCATCGCCAGAAATTCCTCGCGCGAATAACCGTATTTCTGGATGGCCGCCTCATTGACTTCCAGAAACGCCTGGGTTTCCAGGTCGAACACCCACACCGGATTGGGATTGTTGTGGAAGAGCATCCGGTATTGCCGCTCGCTGTCGCGCAATTCCTCCTCCACGCGCCAGCGGTCCGTCACATCGCGGCAACTGACAACGATTCCGTTGATTTCCGGGTCGTCCAGCCGGTTCCTGCCGACGACTTCCAGCCGCCGCCATTCGCCGGCCTTATTTTTGTAGCGCAACTGGACTTTGATGGTCTGCTCCGGATGATCCAAGGCAAATTGAAGCGTCTCCTGCGCGCGCGACAGGTCCTCGGCATGGACGCGCGCAAACGCGTTTTCCCCGAGCAATTCCTCCGACTTGTAGCCCAGCAAATGCTCGACGGAAGGGCTGTTGTAAAGCAGGTTCCAATCGCGGCCGATGATGCATAGAACATCAAGTGAATTTTCCGTGAGCGCGCGGAAATATTTTTCACGCCGCGCCAGTTCCAGTTCCGCCAGACGGAGCTTCTCGCGTTCCCCGGCCTCCTTGACGGCGCGTCGCACGGCCGAAACCAGCCGCTCCGGTCGCTGCTTCAGCACATAATCCGATGCGCCGGCCTTGAGGCTTTCAATCGCCGTCTGCTCGCCGATCGTGCCGGAAACCAGGATGAACGGCGTCTGCGGACATCGCTCCCGCGCCAGCGCCAGCGCCTCCAGACCGGTGAACTTCGGCAGGTGATAATCGGAAATGATGACATCGAACACCCGCGCCGACAGCTCCCGTTCAAACGACGCGCGGTCGCCAACGCACACCATTTCCACCTCAAGCTGGTCCTGCGCGAACAAGGAACGAACCAGCTCGGCGAAATCCGGTTCGTCTTCCAAATGCAAAATGTGAAGTGGTTTGTTCATTCCATGCGCCCGCTCCGCCATGCCGCCAAAGCCACTAAAAAACAAACATTTGCCCCCAAAGTAAAGCCTCGATGCAATCTCATCGCCCGCCCAAGAGTCGGTGCTTGCTGATGCGATGCCATCTTCACCCGTTCCAGCCGCCGCCCCGGCAAACAATTTTGCCCGCCGCCGGATGTGGAAAAGGATAATCAAGGCTGAAAAGTCAAAGAGGTTTGGCTTGCCATATTTCCGGCAGTTGCCCATTTTCCGGCCATGCAATCCTACGAACTCCTGCGCGAGGTTTTTAAGACAAAACCGCCCAAACAGGTCGCCGAAGACATCGGCCTTTCAGAGTCGGTGATTTACAAGTGGGCCGAACCGCCCAAACGCGTCTCCGGCAGCGGCATCGGCAATCCCCTCGACCGCGTCAGCGCCTTGCTCCAAAGCACCGGCGACCATCGCATCGCCCAGTGGGTTTGCCAGCGCGCCAACGGCTTTTTCATCCAAAACCCCAAGGGCATCCCGCAACCGCACTTCCTGATTCCCGCCACCAACCAGATTGTGCAGGAATTCGCCGACCTCCTCCATGTCATCGCCAAGGCCGCGCATGACAACGAAGTCACGCAGGCCGAGGCCAGGCAAATCCGCGCGCGCTGGGAGGAACTCAAATCCGTCACCGAAGGATTTGCGGCGGGCTGTGAAAAGGGGGACTTCGACCACATTCGCACCCACGCCACCCGGCGCGCGGACGCGATTCCTTTGTCGCAAGCGAGGGCGTGAGGAAAAATGCCGAAGGCCGGGGACTGAAGGCTGAAATCCGATCCATGGCTGCCAGGTTTCTTTGTTGTTCAACCACCGCCGTCGGCGCAATATGCGGCCAAATCCCCGCGCCGCTCCCGCGAATGGCGGATTTTCTGAAAATTCTTTGTCTTAATTTTCATCCGGCGTGCATATATAAGATGGATGATGAATGACGACATGGCATTGGTGCGGGAATATGCCGCCCGCCAGTCCGAGCAGGCGTTTGAAACACTCGTCGCGCGCAATGTCAGCCTCGTCCATTCGGCGGCGTTGCGGCAACTGCGCGACCCGCACCTGGCCGAGGAAATCACCCAGACCGTCTTCATCATCCTGGCGCGCAAGGCGGGTTCGCTGAATCCCAAAACCATCCTGCCCGGCTGGCTGTATCGGACGACGCGCTACGTTTCCGCCGCCGCGCTCAAAATCCAACGCCGCCGCGAACACCGCGAACAGGAGGCGCACATGCAAGCCGTGATCCAGGAAGCACAAACCGACCCGGCGTGGGAGCAATTCTCTCCCATGCTCGACGAGGCAATGGCGAATCTGCGCGACAAGGACCGCGACGCCATCGTGCTGCGCTATTTCCAAAACCGGAGTTTGCGCGACGTGGGCGCGGTCTTGGGCGTGGATGAATACGCGGCGCAAAAACGGGTCGCCCGCGCGCTGGGAAAACTCCATGCGTTCTTCACCAAACGCGGTGTGCGTTCGACGGCGGGAATCATTGCCGGGGCGATTTCCGCCAATTCCGTTCAAACCGCGCCAGCCCTGCTGGCAAAATCCGTGACCGCCGTGGCGATTGCCAAAGGCGCGACGGCTTCCGTTTCAACCTTAACCCTCATCAAAGGAGCATTGAAAATTATGGCATGGACAAAAATGAAAACGGCAATTGTGGCCGCAGCCGTTGTGCTGCTTGCCACCGGAACCGCCACCATTACCATCAAGGAAATCCACGAACATTGGACGTATTCATGGCAGGTGTCGAAATTCAATTACCTGCCAGATGACGCACCGGACCTATTGGGCAAGACAAAGCCGCAGGTCACCATCGTCCGTTCAAAATTCAAACATTCTGTTTATGGCACGCCATTCACAGAGGGCGACAGCGAAGAAATGGTCAACGGCCAAATCATTGTTCACACCAATCAATCCCAAAGCATCGGGCTTGGCGTCTTGGCAGCAGACATCATAAATACGGCATATAGTTCGGATGACAGGCGGACCATTTTCGTAACGCCTCTGCCAAAAGAACGTTACGATTTCATCGTCAATATTCCGCAAGGCGGTTTTCCGGCATTGCAGGAAGAAATAAAAAAACGATTTGGCGTCGCCGGCAAATGGACGCTGGTAACAACCAACGCCCTGGCCCTCGAACGCATTCGGGAAGACGTTCAATTCAAGCCCTCCAGCCGCCCGGGCGCCAACGGAATGGAAATGTTTCGAGATTCGGTTGAAAACACCTTTGGTGGAAATCTTACCGTGGTTAATGACACCGGGCTAACAAATCGTTATGAAGATTTTTCGTTCAAGTGGCCTATCCGGCGGACCAGCGATGACGAGGCATTCTTGAAGGTGTTGAACAAAGAATTGCGCGATCAATTGGGTTTTGAACTGGTTCATACCAACCTGCCCGTCGAGATGCTGGTGGTGGGAAAAATGAAGTAGATTTTTTGTATGTCAGATCGCGGTCAAAGCACCAGAGGACTAGCGCACTCCAGGACGCTCCGCGCATACGGAGGCCATAACCTTCGCGCCAGCGTCTTGGAGCACAGCGGCCCTCCGCCGCTTTTGAAACAGCCCGGGCTTTCCCGCCGCCATGATGCCGGGGGTTGAAGAAAAATTAAATTTTCATGTCCCGTTTTGCTTTTGGCGGGCGTTTATGGATGAATGTTGCCGATGGAAGACACCGCCCTGCTTCGGGAATATGCCCGCAACGCCAGTGAACCGGCCTTTGCCACGCTGGTGGAGCGCCATGTCGGACTGGTTTATTCCGCCGCGCGACGGCAGGTGCGCGACCCGCAACTGGCCGAGGACGTGACCCAGGCGGTGTTCATCATCCTTGCGCGCAAGGCCGGGAGTCTGACGCGGCATCCGGGGCTGTCCGGCTGGCTGCTCCAAACCACGCGCTATGCCGCCAACGCCCACATCCGCGCCGCCATCCGCCGGACGCGCCGCGAACAGGAGGCCGCCATGCAATCCGAACTGAATGAACCGTCACCCGCCGTCTGGGCGCAACTGGAGCCGCTGCTGGACGAAGCCATGGCGTCGCTCGGCGAGACCGACCGCGCGGTGCTGGCGCTGCGTTATTTTGAAAACCAGACCGCTGCGGAAATCGGCCGCACGCTGAAGCTGAATGAGGAAGCCGCCAAGAAACGCGTGAGCCGCGCCTTGGAAAAGCTGCGGAAGTTCTTCACCAAGCGCGGCGTGCGTTCGACGGCGGGAATCATTGCCGGGGCGATTTCCGCCAACTCCGTTCAAACCGCGCCGGCACTGCTGGCAAAATCCGTGACCGCCGTGGCGATGGCCAAAGGCGCGACGGCTTCCGTTTCAACCCTAACCCTCATCAAAGGAGCATTGAAAATTATGGCATGGACTAAAATGAATACGGCAGTCGTTGTTGGTGTGGCGGCTCTTCTGGTTGCAAGCACCGCGACCACATTGACAATCCAACACCGACACCGTTCCGTTGCTTCGGAGAAAATGGAAGTGCGTGTTTTCAAGGTTGATACGAACATTTTCCTAACTAACTTGCGAAGGGCGATGCCATCGTCCGCAAATGCTTCCATTGCGAAAAATGCGTTGGATTACTTTGCTTCCAAGGGCATAGCTTTCCAGCCACCCAAGTCAATTGCCTTTATGGACCAGCTTGGCCTTTTGGTCACCAAAGCAACGCCGTCTGACTTAAATGCAGTCGAACAAATTGTCCAGCAATTGAACTCTGCACCGGCGCAAGTTCATAGCAAAGCCTATTTCATTCAAGTGCCCGAAAGCGATGCTGGCTTAATCTTGAAAGCAGGCACGGTCGTGGTTACCAAGGAAAAAAACACGGTCGAAATCATGTCCGCCAGTCAAACTTCATCATTGCTGCGTAAAATTATATCGGGCGGCGCAGAGACGTTGAGTGAACCGGAAGCCGTAGTGACCAGCGGCCATCAGCTTCAAATGAGATCTGACAATGCAGTTGTGGACTTGATTCCAAAAGTATTAGACGACGGTTACACAGTAAGAATGAAAGTAGCCGTTTCTGGATCAGAAACTTTGAATGCGCAGGTGAATATTTGGGATGATCAAACTGTGGTTCTGACGTCAAGCAATTCCAACGGGAACAATACCCGGCTGGTTGTCATTGTCACGACCACGATTGTAGATCTAGCCGGCAACCCAGTTCATTCTAAAAATGATTTGCCGTTTAATCCAGCAGGTATTCCGCCACAGGAATGAAGGATTTCACAAAAAGATCAGCAAGTTGGCGGTGACTTGTGAGGGTAGTGGATTGAGATGACTCATCGTCTCATGGCTTTGACAGCCATTGTCCCACCGGACGGGGCAAACTCGGATTTATGGAAAATCAGAGGGCGGGGATTAAATTGGGGCCGCCGGTGGAAGGTTGGAACCGGTTGCCGGAAAACATGGCGCTGGTAAGGATTATTCGCCAGCATCGCCAAAGGCTCGGGTTGTCGCTCAACCAGCTCGCGGAACGCACCAAGGACCAGAACAATCATCCCCAGGTTTCCCGGCAGATGCTCTGCTATTTTGAAGCCGACAAATATCTCCTCGGCCCCGATGCGCTGGGGTTTGTGGCCCGTGCGCTGGGAACTTCCTCCGCCCACCTGCTGTTCGAGGCGCAGCAATGGATTGCGCGTCTCCCCGCCTGCTGCCACGCCTGCAAGTATGCTTGCATGGCACGCGGGGAATTAATTTGGTTAAGTGTGCATCGTCAATGCACGCGCCTTCAAAAAGCACTGCCAGCCTCGCCGGCAAGTCTGCCGGAACAAAAGTTGTAGCGTCCGGCCTGTGGCCGGAATTCCGCCGCCTTTCCGTTAAATTATCGAGGCACAGCCCCGACGCTACAGGGTTTGCAGACAGTTGCCGCAGCCTCCCAAACAACCCGCGCAACGGCTGGGACAATTATACCGAAGCCTGCAACAATTATCCCGGAGCTTGCAGAAGTCATACCGGGCTTCTGGCCAGTTGTTTTTACCGCCGCAACAACCCGACGAACGGTCTGGCCAATTGTCTGGAAGGTTCGGCCAATTGTCCGAACGGTCCGGCTAATTGGATCGGGCTTCAAAAGAACCCGACGGACCGCCTGGCCAGTTGTCCAAGAGAGCTGACCAATTGTTCCGAACGTCTGGCCAGTTGTTGTAATGGCGAAAACAAGCCAATTCAGCCCCAAAACCGGCCAATGACCATTTCAGCAACTGAATTGGAGGTCACCACCGCATTTTCTCCTTCTCCGCCGCCGTGCGGGGGAGAAGGCCGGGATGAGGTGGTGCTTGGCTCAAATCCCCTCACCCTTTCCCTCTCCCCGTTTGGCGGGGCGAGGGGAAATCACAAGTGCTCTAAAAATCCCACAACCCATTAAAAAACCATGGCCAAAGCCTATTTTCTGCCACACGATGAAGCGGGCAAGCGCAAATGGCTCAAAAACTTTGCCGGCAAGCTGCCCACCTACGCCCCCACCGTGGGCGTGACCCCGGCGGAAGTCGCCCAGGAGACGGCGGACGATGTGTTCTTCGATTACGTCTGCAATGCGCACGCTGCGCACACCCGGACGACGCGCGACTGGACGGCCTACAAGCATCAGGCCGCCCACGGCGACAATCTGGGCGACATCCCGGTGACGCCCACACCCGGCACGCCGCCGCCCACCGTGCCGCCGGATATTTTTGGCCGCGCCACCAAGCTGGCGGTGCGCATCAAGAAACACCCCAACTGCACCGAGGCCATCGCGCAGGACCTCGGCATCATCGGCGCGGAAGTGATTGTGGATCCGACCACCTACCAGCCCATCCTTAACCTCTCGCTCACGGCCGGACATCCGCATATCGGCTGGCCCAAGCAGGGCATGGACAGCCTGGAACTCTGGAAGGACTGGGGCGATGGCAAGGGCTTTGTGCAATTAACCTACACCACAAACACCGATTATGCGGACATATCGCCCCTGCCCGCGCCCGGCGTCAGCGCGGTCTGGAAATACAAGGGCATCTACCGGCTCAACGACCAGCAGGTCGGCCAATGGAGCGACGTGGCCACCATCGGCGTGATCGGATAAGCAACTAATCGCATTTCACCGCACGCCATCCGGCGTGCGATTTTTTTGTGCTGCGAAATGAGCTTGTGCCATTGTGGGCGAGGCTTAAAGTTAGGCCAAGCACTACACCTATGAAAAAATCTCCTCGTAATATTGATGATTGGTTTGTTCGCATCGGCATCGTTGTTGTGCTGGCGGCCCAAAACTTATTGGCACAAACCGGAACGAATTCAGCGCCAACCATGCCGCCCAATTATCTCAAGACCAATGGCGAGTATGTGACCATCGGCAACATCATGGTTGAAACCAACTCCCCTCTGAACACCGATTATTTCAAGCAGTTCATGTGGCGGGAAGATCAGTTGATGAAAATTGCAAATTCAGAAGCCACCAACGCCACGGATTTGGTGGTAGAAGGTGCATGGGCGCTCATCAAGGATTTTCCAAAAGAGGCAAACGGTTATCAAGCCATCATGATGGCAATTGAAGATTACGAATATGACGGTGAACCGGCCAAGGCGCGGGCGTTGGCGGATGGATTGATTGCCGGTTCTGCGCCCGAACGCTTCGGGCTTTGGGCGAAGGGTTATTTGAACCGGCTCGACTCCGCTGGCAAACCCGTGTCCATGCAATTTAGGGCGGTGGACGGGCGCGAGGTGGATTTAGCCAAAATGAAGGGAAAGGTGGTGCTGGTGGATTTTTGGGGAACGCATTGCGGTCCCTGCGTGGCAGAATTGCCAAGAGTAAAAGCGGCCTACGATAAATTCCACGCCCAAGGTTTTGAAGTCATAGGCATCAGTTGCGATACCGACCAAAAGGAATTGGAAGCCTATGTCAAGGAGCATGGCCTTGCCTGGCCGCAGTATTTTGACGGCAAACAGCAAAAGGATAATAAATTCACCGTGGCTTTTGGCATTGATGGAATTCCGCACATGTTTCTGGTGGACAAGAAAGGGTTACTACGTTTCGACAATGTGCGAGCAAGCGATAGTGTCCACCAGAAAGGCGACACAACCAGTATTGAGGAAAAAATTGCCAAGTTGCTGGCAGAAGATTAGCACCCAGCAGGTCGGCCAGTGGAGCGACGTGGCCACCATCAGCGTGATCGGGTGAGCGGAGGTTCTCCTCCAAGCCAGTTTCAAGGAATTGGATGGACAGCGTGTTTTCGGGTGCTTCGTCCGGTTCATGGGACGGCGGCTTTTCCGGCGGCTTTTCATGAGCGCCAGAATACCCCTTGAGCGGAAACCGCAAATTTGCGCTGGACAATAATCCCCGGTTGCCGCGTCATAAGCCGGTTCACACCGGATTTTTTGAATCAACGCATTGATGCTTATGACATGGACCAAAACAAGGATCGCGATTGTGGCCGGCGCGTGTTTGTTGCTGGCGGCGGGAACGGCAGCCATCCTCATCTACAACGCGGGCAAGCCCATGCGGGAAATCCAATCCAAATGGTCGGCCATCAGCGGCGACAACGGCCAATGGGTTTTCGCCGACGGCCAGATCGAGGCGCACACCATCAACGGCGACAGCATCCTGGCCTCAACCAAGAAATACGGCGATGTCACCTTCTCCGCCACCGCCAAAACCAGCAACCGCGAAGCCAGCTTGGCCTTCCGGATGCAGGATGCCGCCAATGGCTACATCCTTAATTTTACGCCGGTAGGCTCACCGGGAGAACCCAACGGCTTCGTCCGCCTGAGAAAAAGGGCTGGCAACGACGAAACCACACTCGCTGTTTATCAGGGACCCAGATTGGCTGCGGCCGGCAAGTCGGCAAAAATCAAGGTCTTGGCCAGGGGCTCCTCGATTCAGGTTTTTCTAAACGGGGCAGATGTTTTAAGGGCGCACGACACGAACTTCACCACTGGTTGCATCGGCTTTCGAGTCTACGGCTGGGCCGATTCCCCCTGCGACGCCACTTTTTCCGGCGTGAAGTTTTAATTGAAAATCAGTTCCGGCCCCTGACATCCCACGCATCGCGCAGGCCGTCGCCAAGGAAGTTCAGCGCGAGCAGCGTCGCCACCAGCACGCCGCCGGGAAACGCAATCAGCCACCAGTAGATGCGGATGGGGTTGATGTTCGCAACGCCATCGGAAATGAGCGTGCCCCAGCTCGCCATCGGCGCCTGCACGCCGAGGCCGAGGTAGCTTAAAAATGATTCGTAAAGGATGATGGCCGGCATCGTCAGCGCGAGGTAGGTGATGACGACGCCAAAAATGTTCGGGATGATGTGCCAGGCCAGAATCCGCACCGGCCCGCCGCCCAGCGCGCGGCTCGCCTCCACAAAAGCGCGCGTCCGCAGCGACAGCACCTGCCCGCGAACAATCCGCGCCATTGTCAGCCACGACACCGCGCCGAGTCCGACGAACAGCAGCGTCACGCGCAGTCCGCCCGCCAGCGCCGGGGAGTTGTGGACGAGGGGCGACTGTTTCAACATCCCGCCCAGCGTGGTGATCAGCACGATGACAAAGATGACGGACGGCAGCGAGTAAAGCACGTCCACGACGCGCATCAAAATGGCGTCCACCCGCCCGCCGAAATAACCGGCCACCGCGCCCCACAGCACGCCGATGACGAGGCTCACGCCCGCGCCGACGACGCCGACGAGCAGGGAAATTTGCGCGCCGAACAGGACGCGCGAAAAAAGGTCGCGCCCGTGGAGATCGGTGCCGAACCAGTGCTGCGCGCCCGGCGGCACAAACTGGGCATCGGAGAGCCGGTCAGGATCGTGGAGCTGGGCGAACGCTGCGCCGGAGGTTTTCAAAATGACCGGCCAGGCGACGATGGCAACCAGCAGAAAGCCGAGGAACCACGCGGCACACACGGCGGGGCGATTTTTCTGAAATCGCTGCCACGCCCGCTGCCCCGGCGAAACATGTTGATTTGCTTCACTCATATTTCACGCGCGGGTCGAGCAATGTGTAGGAAAAGTCCACGATCAGGTTCAGCACGATGAGCAGCACCGCGTAGAGCAAGGCCAGGTCAATCGTCATCATGTAGTCGGCGTTCAACGAGCTGTTGATGAAAAACACGCCGATGCCGGGGATTTGAAAAATGTTTTCGATGACGAACGAGCCGGTGAGCAGGTCGGCCAGCATCGGGCCGGAATAGGAAACGACCGGCAGGACGGCCGTGCGGACGGCGTGTTTGAGAAGCAGCGTGCTTTCACCCAGACCTTTGGCGCGGGCGGCGGTGACAAATTCGGATTGCATGGCGTTGAGCATCCCCTCGCGCATGAGCCGGGCGACCTTGCCGGCAAAGAACAGGCCGAGCGCCGTCACCGGCAAAATGGCGTGCATCGGGGATTCCCACAGCGCGACCGGCAGCCAATGCCATTTGATGGCGAAAACCAGGATCAGGAGCGGCGCGACGACAAAAGACGGAACGCACACGGCCAGCACCGACAGAAAACTGCCGGCGTAATCCTCCCAGCGCCCGCGCCGGGCCGCGGTGACAAATCCCAGCGGCAAACCGACGGCCATCGCAAGACAGAAAGACAGCCCGCCCAGCGTCATTGAAACCGGCAGCGCCTGCGCGATGATGTCGCTGACGCGCTGGTTGCGGTATTTGTAGGAAATGTCAAAGCTGGCGGATGCGTGCTGCCAGCGGCCGTCGGCATCCTTTTCCCAAACGAGGCCGAAGTAGCGGAAGTATTGTTTCCAAAGCGGCTCGTCGAGATGATAGGCAGCCTTCAGGTTGCGCTCGATTTCGGGCGAGGCGGGCGCGCGCTCGCGGTCGAACGGGCCGCCGGGCGCGAGATGCACCAGCGCAAACGCCAGCGCGCTGATGACGAGCAGCAGCGGCACGGCGAAAATGAGGCGGCGCAAAAAATACATTTTTTACTTCACGGTTTTGACCTTGTGAATCGTCTGCAACGGGTGATCGTCGAGAACGTTTTGATAGAAGCCCTGGATTTTGTTCGTGTCAAAATAATTCAGGCCGATGTAGTAGAAAATCGGGATGATGGGCATTTCGTCGCGCACCAGCAGCGTCTCGGCCTGCTGGAAAATCTGCCCTCGCTTTTTCACGTCGGGCTGCGCGTTGGCCGCGTTGATGAGCGCGTCGTATTGCGCGTTTTTCCAGCCGGTCCGGTTGTTGCCATTGTTGCTGATGAAACAGTCGAGAAACGTGTTCGCGTCGGCGTAATCGCCAATCCAACTGGAGCGCGCGAGTTCGAAATCGAGATGCGAATACGAACTCAGGAGCACCTTCCACTCGACCTGCCGCAAATCCATCTGGATGCCCAGATTGTCGCGCCACATCTGCTGCAACTCGATGGCGATGGCCTCGTGAACCTTGTCGCCGCCGCCCGCCGCCGCGTTGAACATGTATTCAAACCTCGGAAATCCCCTGCCCTCCGGATAGCCGGCCTCGGCCAGCAGTTTCCGGGCGAGCGCGGGATCGTAGCCGAGACCCGGCGGCGGGGTGTAATTGGCCGTCCCCGGCGGAACGAGCGTGGCCGCCGGTTGCTCGCCGGCCCGCGTGATTTTTTTGACGATGCGTTCCTTGTCAATCGCCAGCGCGAGCGCCCGGCGGACACGCGGATCGTCAAACGGCTTTTTCGTCACGTTGAACCGGATGAAATAGGTGCCGAGATAATCGAACGAATGGAAATCCGGGCGTTGGAGCAGCACGTCCAGCAATTCGCCCGGCACCAGCGTGCGGTCGAGCACGAGGTCCGCCTGGCCGCGCTCATAAAGATTGAGCGCCGTGTCCGGCGAACCGACCGGCAGGATGTCAATGATTTGCGACCGCGTATTTGCGGCATCCCAGTAAAGCGGATTTTTCTTCAGGCGAACCTTGTCGTTGGGCCGCCAGTAGGCGAGTTCAAACGGCCCGCAGCTGGGCAACGGCCTGGCCATCAGCCAGCGGTCGCCGTATTTCGCGATGGTCTGGCGCGGCACGACGCTCATCACCGGCAGCGCGCATAAATCGAGAAAGAAAGCCGTCGGATGATTCAATTCCACGCGAACGGTGAATTTGTCCGTCGCACGAACGCCCACGAGCGACGGGTCCTTGATTTTGCCTGTGACAAAAGCCTCACCGTTTTTCAGATAAAAAAATTCCTCGGCGTAATCGGATGCCATCGCCGGGCTGGCCGCGCGCAGCCAGGAATAAACCACGTCGTCCGCCGTGATCGGCTCGCCGGTGGACCAGACGAGATTTGTGCGCAAATGGAAAGTGTAAATGCAGCCGTCCGGCGAAATGTCCCAGCCTTGTGCCAGACCGGGAACCGGCCGCGCGGTTTTGGGATCGAGCCGCGTCAATCCTTCAAACAAACCGATGGCGATGCGGAATTCCGGTATGCCGGAAATGATGGCGGGATCGAGCGATTCCGGCTCGGCGTTATTGATGATGGTGACGTCGGCGGGCTGTTCGCGGCGGACACAACCGGCCGCCAGCAGACAGAAGCTGGCGACCAGAAAACAGCCCATCACCATCCGCCACGCACCGTCATTCAGCCGTCTGACCAGGGCGCGTTTCAAATGGCGAACCTATTTCGGCTGCGGCGTTGCAGGCAGGCCGTCGGCCGGGATTGCGGGCGCGGAAGATGAATTGCTGGTTGTCGCTGGCGCAACCGGCAGCGGTGTTGCGGGCGGCACGACCGCCGGCATTTGCGATTGTTTTTGCTGCACGGCCTTTTCAAAGGCCGGCGTGTTGTTGCGATGGGCGGTGCCCTCCTCGACAGCCCCCAGAATCAGGGCCATTGCGAAAAAAATGCCCGTCGCCCATTTGGTGATTTTCGTCAGCGCATTGCCCGACCCCGCGCCGAACAGCGCGTCCGCAGTGCCGCCGCCGAAGGCCATGCCGGCACCCGCGTCTTTCTTGGGCAGTTGAACCAGCACCAGCAAAATCAGCAGCAGGCAGTTGAGTGCCAGCAACACCGTTAAAATTCCAGCAATAAAACTCATGGGCGAATGTTAGATGGAATTCTTGATGATGTCAGCAAAACTCCGCGCCTCAAGCGCCGCGCCGCCGACCAGCGCGCCGTCCACGTCCGGCTGCCCCATCAGTTCCTTGGCGTTGTTGGCCTTCACGCTGCCGCCGTATTGGATGCGCACCTTCCTGGCGGTGGCGTCGTCAAACATTTTCGCCAGCACGCTGCGGATGAAAGCGTGCGTGTCCTGCGCCTGCTGCGTTGTCGCGGTCTTGCCCGTGCCAATCGCCCAGACCGGCTCGTAGGCGACAATGGTTTCAACCATCTGTTCCTTGGTCAGCCCGGCGAGGCTGCCGCGCACCTGCGTGTTCAAAACCTTTTCCATCTGGCCGCCTTCTCGTTCCGCGAGCGTTTCGCCGACGCAGACGATCGGCTTGAGCGCCGCGCCATGAACCGCCGCCGCCTTTTTGGCGATCAGCGCGTCCGATTCCTTCTGGTATTGACGCCGCTCGGAATGGCCGAGGATGACGTAGCGCACGGAAAATTCCTTGAGCATTCCGGCGCAAATTTCGCCGGTGAACGCGCCGTAATTGTTCTCGCTCATGTTCTGCGCGCCGAGCCGGATGTTCTTGGTCTCCAGAATGGCCTTCGACACGGATTCCAGCGCGGTGAACGGCGGACACACGACGACGTCCACTTCCTTCACGTTCGCGATTTCCAGCTTGAGGCTGTTGACCAGCGCCAATGCCTCGGCGGCGGTCTTGTTCATTTTCCAGTTTCCAGCAATGATGAGTTTTCGTTCTTTGTTCATATAATTTTTATCCGCGAATCACGCGAATTTTCACTAAATTGTTTTTGGCTCTACCCAATTCGCGTCAATTCGCGAAATTAGCGGATCACTTTTCACTTAACGCCGCCACGCCGGGCAGCTCCGCGCCTTCCAGGAATTCCAGGCTCGCGCCGCCGCCGGTGCTCATGAACGTCACCTTGTCGCCGAGCTTCGCCTTGTTGAGTGCCTTCACGCTGTCGCCGCCGCCGATGATGCTCTTGGCGCCGCTCTTTTGCGTGGCGTCGGCCACGGCCTGCGCCACGGCATTGGTGCCGGCGGCAAACTGCTTGTTCTCGAACAGTCCCATCGGGCCGTTCCACAAAATCGTCTTCGCCGTGGCGACTTCGGCTGAATACGCCTTGACCGTGGCCGGGCCGATGTCGAGGCCGGCGGCGTCTGCCGGGCAGTTCATGTCCGAATTCACGCGCGGATTCTGCCATTCGATGACCGGCTTGCCTTTTTTGTCCAGCTTGTCGGTCTTGAACGGCACGGCGACGACGTCGTCCACCGGCAGAAGGAATTTGACATTCTTCGCCTTGGCCTTGGCCAGCGCGGAATTTGCCGTGCCGGTGGCATCGGCTTCCACCAGCGATTTGCCGGTTTTATAACCTTGCGCCAGCCGGAAGGTGTAAGCCATCGCGCCGCCGATGAGAATCGTGTCCGCCTTCTCCAGCAGCCGGTCAATGACTTTGATCTTGTCGGAAACTTTCGCGCCGCCGAGGATCACGACGAATGGGCGCGCGGGTTTATCGAGTTCATCACCGAGAAATTTCAATTCGCGTTCCATCAGCAGTCCCGCCGCGCACTTGCCACCGCGCCTGGCGACGAGGCGTGCCACGCCCTCGGTGGAGGCATGGGCGCGGTGCGCCGCGCCGAACGCGTCATTCACATAAACGTCGGCGACCTTCGCCAGTTTTTCGGCGAACGCCGGGTCGTTTTTTTCCTCTTCCTTGTAATAGCGGACGTTTTCCAGCAGCACCACGTCGCCGGCCTTCATCGCAGCCACGGCCTTCTCAACCTTTTCGCCGATGCAGTCGTCCACAAATGTCACCGGTTTGCCGAGCAATTCGGACAGGCGGGTCGCGACGGGCTTGAGCGACATGGTCGCCTCGCGTTTGCCCTTGGGCCGGCCCAGATGCGCGGTCAAAATCAGCTTGCCACCCTTTTCAATCAACAGCTTCAGGGTCGGCAGCGTGGCCACGATGCGCGTGGCGTCAGTGATGACCATCTGTCCGTCTTTTTCTTCCAGCGGCACGTTGTAATCCACGCGAAGAAAAACGCGTTTGCCGCGAACATCCAAATCTCGAACTGTCAGTTTTGCCATACAAATGTTCCTATGCCTAAAAAATTGAACGGGCAGGATAATCCAGCTTCAAGACAAGTAAAGAAAATTTCCTCGCGCTCAAACGTAGAGTGCGCTTTGCAATTCATGCACGAGGACGCTGACGAAGGGATGGCGCCGATCGGGATCGCGGGAAAGGCATTTCAGAATGACCTTTTCCAGCGCGGCGGGAATGTCCGCATTGTGCTCGCGCGGCGGGACGGGGCTGGCGGGTTCAAGCTGGGCGCCGAGGATTTCCGCGGGCGTCTCGCCGGGGAATGGCTTGCGACTGGTCAGCAGTTCATACGCGGCGACGCCGTAGGCAAAGATGTCCACACGCGCATCAAATGGCTTCCCCTGCAATTGTTCCGGTGACATGTAGCCGGGGGTGCCGGGATTTTCTGACGTTTTCTTTGGCTTTTCGAGAATCGGCCGCGCGAGGTCAAAATCAATCAGCCGCACGTTGCCGTTGCCGGTGACGAGGATGTTTTCCGGCTTGAAATCCAGATGCATGAAGCCGCTCTCGTGAATGTCGTTCAGGCCCACGGCCATGTCTATGAGGATCTGCGCCGCGTTCTGCGTCAGCACCGGATCCCGCCGCGCAAGCAACAATTTCAAATTGGACGCCTCGATGTAGTCCATGAGCAGATACAGCGTGCCGTCCAGCTTGCCGTGCTCGACATAGCCGACAATGAAGTCGCTCTCGTTGAGCTCGGACAGCACCTGGCACCCGCGCAGGAATCGCCGCCGCGCGCGCAGGTTGAAACGCAATTCAGGCTTGAGCTTGCGGAGCGCGAAAGGCTTGCCGCGTTCATCTGTGACGAGCCAGATGTCCGCCATGCCGCCGCTGTTGATGAGTTCCTGGGGGTAAAACCGTCCCCCAAAACGCGCCTGCGCACCCAAGCCCGCCGTCTGTGCTCCATTCGTCATCCTGACTATTTCTTAACACAAAATAACCATCGCTGCGAACAAAACTTCTTCACCGCGCAACTTCGGCGGCAATTAACGCTTGGCTCACCCCGCGCGAAAAAGTATTTTCACGCCATGCGACCTCTCCGGGCGCTAATCATTTATATCGCCGTGATTTTCATCGGCGGCGCGCTGCTCGCGCCGTGGCTGTGGCGGCTTATGCAGTTTTTTGCACATTCGTTTCCGCAGGCCGCCCGCGCGCCGTTCCACCGGTTTCTGGACCGCTCCTTCCTGATTTTCGCGCTGGCCGGGCTGTGGCCAATGCTGCGTTCGCTGGGCGCGACGTCCTGGCGCGACGTCGGTCTCATCCCGCCCTACGGCCAATGGAAAAAACTTTCCGGCGGGCTGCTGCTCGGATTTCTGACGCTGGCCGCAGTCGCCGGAACCGCCGTTGCCTGCGGCGACCGGGCGTTCGCCCCGGCGATGGACGCCCGCAAAATCGTCGCGGCCATTTTGGGCGCGGCGGTGACGGCCGGTGTTGTAGCCACCTTGGAGGAGATTCTGTTTCGCGGCGGCATTTTTGGCGGTTTGCGGCGCGTGCTTTACTGGCCGTTCGCGCTGTTCATCAGCAGCGCGATCTACGCGCTCGTGCATTTTCTCCAAAGCGCGGAATTTCCCGGTCCCATCGTCTGGAATTCCGGTCTGGCCCTGCTTCCGGTCATGTTGAGGGGTTTTGCGGATCTGCACACGCTGCTGCCCGGATTTTTCAGCCTCACGCTTGCCGGTGTGCTGCTGTGCCTCGCGTATTTGCGCACGGGCAACCTCTATTTTTCCATCGGGCTGCACGCCGGCTGGATTTTCTGCCTGCGAACTTACGACCAGCTCACCGTTCAGGTGCCGCATGCCGCAACCTGGTTTTGGGGCACCGGCAAAATGACGGACGGCTGGCTGGCGTTTCTCGCCATCGCCGTCACGCTGGTCATTTTCAAATTCCTGCCGCTGGACCAGCGGCGACCGCACTACGCGATTCCAAAATGACTCCGCCCGCCGCGCCAATTCAAAACTGGCTCAACATCGGACTCGGATTTCTTTACCCTGAAACCTGCCAGCTTTGCGGCGAACAACCCGCGACGGCGCGCGAGGGCTTTGTCTGCCGGCATTGCTGGACGCAGGTGCGCTTCATCCGCCCGCCGTTTTGCGAACGCTGCGGCCTGCCCTATCCCGGCGACCTGACCGCGCCGTTTGAATGCACGAACTGCCGCGGGATGGAACTGCATTTCAGCTCGGCGCGCTCGGCGGTGGTCGCGCGCGGCCTCGTGCTGGAGGTGATCCATCGCTACAAATACCGGCGCGCGTTGTGGTTTGAGCCGTTTCTTGCCGACCTGCTCATCCGCGAGGCGAGGCCGGTTTTGCAGGCTCAACACTGGGATTTCATCGCGCCGGTTCCGCTGCATCCGTTGAAACACCGCGAACGCGAATTCAACCAGGCGGAGCGGCTGGCAAATTATTTGAGCGCGGCCACCGGAATCCCGTTGAACACAAAACTGCTCCGGCGCGTCCTGCCCACGGCCACCCAGACGCAGCTCACGCGCGAGCAGCGCGCCGCGAACATGCGCCGCGCGTTTGCGGCCAATGACAGCGCCGGCCTAGACGGCGCGCGGATTGTGCTCGTGGACGACGTGTTCACGACCGGCGCGACCACCAGCGCGTGCGCCAGGGCGCTGCGGGCCGCCGGCGCCGGCGATGTCTGCGTCTGGACAGTTGCGCGCGGGCTTTGAATTGAATAGCATTGTTATTCATGGATACAACTTCGTTCACGAAGAAACCGCTTGGCGCTGACGCCAACGAGCCGGCGCTGACGCCACCGCCGGTCGGGGCCGCGCAAACGACGTTCGCCAAGAAACCGCGGCTGACGGGCAAATCCAAAAAACGCGACATCCCGGAGGGGCTTTGGACCAAATGCCCGACCTGTGAGACCATGATTTTCGACAAGGAACTGGACGAAAACCTGAAAGTCTGCCCCAAATGCAGCCATCATTTTCCCATCGGCTCGCGCGAGCGCATCCATTCGCTTGTCGAAACCTGCACCTTCGAGGAAATGGACGCCAGCATGACGAGCGTGGACATGCTGCGTTTCAAGGGCGCGTCCACCTACAAATCAAAGCTTGATGCATATCAAAAAAACACCACGCTCAAGGATGCGGTCGTCACCGGCCTCGGCAAAATCGGCCCGCATCGCCTCGCGCTCGGCGTGATGGATTTCAGCTTTCTCGGCGGTTCGATGGGTTCGGTCGTCGGCGAAAAACTGACGCGGCTCATCGAGCGCGCGACGGAAAACGAAATGCCCGTCATTATCATCTCCTCCAGCGGCGGCGCGCGGATGTATGAGGGCATGTTCAGCCTCATGCAAATGGCCAAGACCTCCGCCGCGCTGGCCTACCACGCGCAGCACCACCTGCCCTACATCAGCGTGCTCACGCACCCGACGACGGCGGGCGTGATGGCGAGTTACGCAAGCTTGGGCGATTTGATCCTGGCCGAGCCGGGCGCGATGATTGGATTTGCCGGCCCGCGCGTCATCAAGGACACCACGCAGGCCGAACTGCCGCCCGATTTTCAGACCGCCGAATTTCTCCTCAACCATGGTCTGATTGACGCCATCGTGCCGCGCAAGGAAATGAAGACGCGGCTGATTCAATACCTGGAATTCCTCACCGCCGGGAACAAGGCCGCCGCTGCTTCGTAGAATTTTCAACGCCGCCCGTCATACCACAGGTGCGCCTCCTCGCGGCTGGTCATCGCCCGCCGCTGGTTGAAGATTGCCCGCGCGAAAAAACGGAGGTGCTCCCGCGCCGTGTAGAGTTTCATCTTGCGCGCGGAGGTCACAAGCGGATGCCGGTGCAAAATGACGATTCCCCTGCCCTGCCCGCGCGCAAATCGTTTCAGGCGCTTGCTCAATTCCAGTTCTTCCGCCACGAACAGTTCGTTGCTGAAGCCGCCGACTTCGCGGAAGACCGCCGTCTCGACAAAAATAAACGAGCCGGCGAGCAGCTTGAGCAACCGGCTGGCGCAGTTCCATAATTGCGTGACGCAATCCGCCCAAAAGTGCCGTTCGTCCAGCCGCACCGTCACGCCGCCGGCGAGGCATTTGCCGGACTGGATTTGTTCCGCCGCATCGGCGAACAAAGCGGCGCCGGGATGCGAATCCGCATCCACAAAAACGAGCCACTCGCCGGTGGCCGCCGCCGCGCCGGCATTGCGCGCGCGGGCAATCTGGTTGACAGGCTCGAAAACGACCGTGGCGCCCGCCGCCCGCGCGATTTCCGCCGTCCGGTCGGTGGAATTGTTGTCGCAGACAATCAGTTCAAAACTCCAGCCCCGCCGGGTGAACGCGTTGGCCGCCAGCTTGATTTGCTCCAGCGACGCGCCGAGCAGCCGCTCTTCATTGAACGCGGGAACGACGATTGAAATTTTCACCACGCAAGCCTAGCAGCGGGCATTTGCCCGTGGCAAGCGATCCATAATTGGATCATGGCAGGCGCGCTCCAATTTTTATCGTGCTTTTTCCCGCAAATGGTTTTAATTGGAGGCATGACCATTTGGATTCTTGCACTGTTGCTGCTGGCTGCGGGCGCCGGGATGGGGCTCCGGCAGGGCGCGATTCGCGTGGCCATCTCATTTTTCGGGATCATCATTTCGGCGCTGCTGGCCTGGCCGCTGGCCGGCATCATCCGGCCGGTGCTGCCGCACATCGGCCTTGGCAATCCGCTCACAGTCTGGCTGCTGCCGCCGCTGTTGGTGTTCATCATCCTGTTGAGCGTGTTCAAGTCGGTGGGGTTGCTGGTGCATCACAAGGCGGACGTTTATTACCGATACAAGGCGGACGACATCCGCCAGATTTTGTGGGAACGGGTGAACAAACGCCTCGGCCTCAGCCTCGGTTTGCTGAACGGGCTGGCCTATTTCGTCCTCGTTTCATTCGTCATTTACGATTTCAGCTACTGGACGGTGCAATGGACAGAGCAAGGTGTGGCGCCGGACGGAGAAAGGCTGCCGGTAAGAATTCTGGACCGGATGGGCATGGACTTGCAGGGCACGGGCCTGATCCGGGCGGCGCGGGCGATTGACCCGATGCCGGAGATTTATTTCAAGACCGCCGACCTGGCCGGGACGATTTATCAAAACGCGCAGTTGCTGGAGCGGCTGTCGGCCTATCCGGCGTTTCTTTCGCTGTCCGAACGCGACGATTTCAAACAACTCGGCCAGAACGCGGATTTTCAGTCGGCGTGGAAGAATCATTCCCCTTTCAGCCAGTTGTGGAACAACCCGCAGGTCGAAAACATCCGACAGAATGCGGACACCGCCGGCATGGTGCGGAATCTAGTTCTCACCAATCTCGATGATCTGCAAAATTACCTCCAAACCGGCCAGTCCGAGAAATTCGGCCCGGAAAAATTCCTGGGGCGCTGGGATTTCAACGTCATGGCGTCTTTGACGGCGTTGGCTCAAACGCGGACCAATGTTCCGTCCAGCGAAATGGCGGCCATGCGGGCCTTGTGGTTTCCGGCCTACGCCAAAACGGTTCTTGTCGCCGGTGCCGACGGCCAGGCGTTCCTGAAGAACCTGCCCCGTTTCAAAATGCAGCCCAACCTGCCGACAAGCTTTGACGCCATCACTCTGCAGGGCCAATGGAAAAACGACGGGGATCATTACGATGTGACGCTTGCCGGCAGCGACGCGAACAAGTCCGGCACCGCCACGATTGACGGCTCGCGCCTCACATTCAAAACTGACAGCGACACGCTGATTTTTGATCAGGAATGAACACTCGTGTTTCAATTTGAAACAGTGCGCCGACGGCGACAAAAAATAATCCGCTGATTTCTTCCGTTTTTTTTTGTTCCGACAACTCCGGCCTGAAAACTGCTCCATTTGGAGCATGGGTTTGTCACACATCACGGTCATCGTGGCCACCATTCTGGGCGGACTGTTATCGTCGGGCTGCTCCAAGAGCCCGCCGTCACCGCAGAGGACCCAAACGATTGTGAAGAACGCCGCCGCCAGGCCTTCGACAATCAAGAATCTGGGCGTAATCCAGCTGACCAATCGTTTCGAGACCCAAATTGACCTGGGTAAAGGCACAAGCTGCACCATTACGCCCCAAATGTCCGACCACCACACCCTCATGCTCACACTCGCCTTTGGAAGCAAAAACGCCGAGGGAACACCGACCGGTCTCTGCGTCACACAGGTGACCGCCAAACCCAACCAGCCTTTCGACATCACGGTTAATGACATGGATCTGGCCTTTACGCCCAGATTGGTGGAATAAATTGTGGAGAGAAAATGGTCGGGACGGTGAGATTTGAACTGCCTTTTCCCGTCATGGTTTTTCCCAAGAAAACCCACGAAAACCAACAGTAACAGCGGTTTTTGCAACTTTGTCAAAAAACACTAAATGAAGCAAGATGAATCAAATCACGCTTTTTTTTGTTAGATTTTGTTAGAACAAATCACCGGCGTCCTCAAATTCAGATTTTGCGTTTCAAGCTCAACTCCAAGTAAGTGCGCGGGTGAATGCGCACCCATTCCCGGCTGCGGCGCACAACGCCATTCATGCTGGCCAGCGCGGCCCGCGCCGTTGATTCCGCCACCTGCTGCCACACCGCGAACTGCTCCACTGTCAAAAGGCTGTCGAGGTCGAAGCCTTTGGGCAGACAGCCGGGAAGTTGGCGGATTGGTTTCACGTCGGTCTCGGTGAGATATTTTTTTGACGGTTTCACGGCTCAATTTTGGGGAAGGTTTTGGTTGGAAGTCTTGCGGCAAATCTTTAGCGCGTGTTCTAGGAGTTTAACCATGTCGCCTTCGCTACCCCTTAAATAGTTTTGTGCGTGAATAGCCCATTCGAGAGCCTGCTCAAAAGAAACTTCGTGAAACGCCGTCCACGGCATATCCATCGGATCATAGGTCTTGTCTGTTTGAGCCAGAAAAAACCGGCCCCGGTTATCCGCATAAAGCGAGTTGAAGGGGTTTTCTTCGCCTTCCAAATAGTCGTCAACCTTGTAAACCAATTCCACTCCAATGTCTTCGACATCCCAGCCAGCGGGTTTAACGGTTGACGGGGCAACTGCTTTGAGTGTTTTCTTCATCGTCTTTATATGCAAAATGGACACGTCACAAAGGCGGAAACCTTATCGCACGCAAGAATCACCAAGCGCACTATTGCAACGTGTCCAGATTGTTTGTCTTGGATCGGAAACGACGGGTGATTACTCCGCCTGACAATTCCGAATCAGCCTTTCCGTGCTGACAAAGGCGACTTTGCGCCAGCCGGCGAAAAGTTGCAAGGAAAAATTTTACACTCCCGGCGGCAAGTCAAACGGACTGCTGTATTTCAGCACTGCCGCATTGTAGGGAGTATAACCGAATGCATTAACCGATCTCGCTTCGGTGTAATTATAAGCCACCTGCGTCTTCTGCCGCGCCGCGGTCGTCACGACCGGCGGCGATTTCAGCCAAAGCGAAGTCGTGTCCAGTTGGAAAAATCCGCCGCTGATATTCTCGAATGCGGTCAGTTCGGATGTCGTCCAAATCTGTCTCTTTCCAATATTGCTCGCCTGCACCTGAATCGCCAGTGCCGCCGTAAGCGTCCGCTTGAAAACGTGATAATAATCGGCGTAGCTGTCTGTTCCACGAATCAAGGAGGCAAGCAGTTGGATTGCCCGATTTTGGTAGTAATGTGGCGCGGTGTTGTCTGTAACCATCTGCCTCAATCCGCCCGTGCTATTAACAGCATTATACAATCCCGAATCGTAGTTGGTTACGCTGTAATTGTTTGAGTAAAGCCCTTGCTGCCAGTTCTCAAAACACCGCTGCACAGCAAAAGCGTAATTGTCCGGCAGTAATCCAGCCGTGAGTTGGTTCCCAAGCGAATCATACTTCCCCGCGACAATTTCACTTCCCAATAGATTCGCGTCGCGCATCTCCACGTCCAATTCATAAGTTCCCGTCAGCAGCATGGACTCGCCGCCGTATTCGTTTAACGGAAACACCGCCACCAGTTCCCATAACGAGCCACCCTGAATCCGGTGCAGGCTCATGTTGTATGCGCCCCAACCCCGGCACCATTGCTGCTGAACCTTCAACGCCGAATAGCTGCCCGTGTAAGAATACGTCGTCTCGCTTCCCGTCCGTCCATTTTCCTCGATGCCGACATGCTGCCCGGTCACGCCAACGGCCAGATTGAGATAATTCAACCCGTCCATTCCACTGCTCGGCGGCGTGGTGGAAATCAGATTATGGGCCGGCGGAAGTGGATTCATAAATTTATAAAATCGCCAAGCCCAAACCAGACAAGGCATGATGCGCGTTCGGTCTGCAACTTCTGAAGCTCAACGGCCAAGCGTGTAAGCGTCGGCGATGGATGTTTTTCAATCCAACGGGTAACGATAGACCGGCACAAAATTAGCAGGCTGTTGCGCGCGGCTTCGACGTTTGCTTTGTTTGTGGCCGCTTCCCGAATATCTGAAGTGCCGGAAAACTTACTGCGCAAAAAGTTGAATGCAGAAATCCGATTTTTTATCCGGTCTTCCGCCTCTGCCGTCAGACAATTTTTCAATTCGGATTCGAGTTCTGCCAGGTATTCAGCCGGACAAAGCACGTTGAAATTATCCAGTCGGAATTTTTGCTCAATCGTGGACAAATAGGCAAAAAGGTGGATGGACTTTCTAACCTCGGAATGACGCAACAAAGACGCTTTGGGATTGTCGAGATCAACCGCCTCCGGGTCCGACGTGAAATCTTGCAGAGATTCAAGCCGCGCCAGAAAACCCAACAATTCGCCGGCCAATGCCCAGCGCTCCCGCTCGCCTGCGGTCTTAAATTCGTCTGCGGTCATGGTCATATTTTTTGTGCCCGGCGCGACTCCATTACAGAACCACGCCGGGCGGCTTCTCGCGCCGACGCCAGCCAAGCGCGGAGATTGGTTGCCCGGCGTGACGAAACTCACGCCGGGTCAGACCGCCGGGAAGTTGGCCGCCATTTTATGAGAGCGGCTATGAACCCGGCGGCAAAATCAAATGCCAGGGACTTCCAGCCCGAATGTTCCGGTGATGGGTGTTTGCGCCGGGTGTGGGGCAATCCTCGAAACCGTGTGTTGAGGGTGGAGTATTCTGTCGAGCTGCGCCTTGCAATCCCCGATTGCGCTGTCGTATCGCTTCGACACCGTTGTCGGCTCGGGATCCACGCCATGCGCAGCAAAGAAATTTTTCTCATCTGTCACAGCGTCCAATTTCTGCGCGGCCAGAACCCGCATGAGTTCGGACAGCAAATTGATCGTGATCTCTCGCACTGGCTCGAAGGCGTTTATCAGCATGGTGTGTGCGGCCTGGGTGATTGCCTCCGATCCAACGGAGCTTTCAAGCCTCGAAAGCTCACCTTGCAATTCGGCAATCCGCTCCGATGTCAGCGAGCCGACCGCGCCAAGCTCCTGACGGATTTCCTCGATGCGGTCCAGCGGGTTCGCGTTCGGCCATTGGCGGTAGAACTCGGTGGCATAGGTGGCCAGCCGGTGACGGGCCAAGCAAAGAAGCGTCGGCAGGAAGGAAAAGATTTTCGAGTCAGGATCAATGCCGTCCTGAATCGCAGCACACACCAGCTTGTTTGTCGTTGTGATGTTCAAAGGCGTTGCTGCCTCTGAATCAGGCGGATTGGCAGCAAGCCAAGATTCGAGCTTGGACAGCGTGGCAGCGCGGAAGGCGGGCCGGTTGGCATGGCGTTCAATGTCACTGACGGCGCGATGGAAGTTGATCAAAGGCAGGATGTTCTCAAGCCCGGCCAGTGCCTCGGCCACCAGTGCCTTGCGCTTGAAATACTCTCCCTTTTCCGCACCTGTTTTGAACTGAAGCGAATAATCAGGGACCGTGAAGAAATACCACCGCAGATATTCCATGCACTTACGGTTGCCCGTTGGCAGGTTTTCCTTCATGCCGTCCCACTCAAACGCTTCAAGCGGCGCGGGCGGCATGGGCGGCATGGGCGCAGCGGCGGTGGGAACATCAGCACGGGCGAAGCTCGCCGGGCCGCTGTGCGTGCTTGCCGGCTGCGGCATGGGGGTGTGGTTGCTCTCGTCGAGGAGCATAAAATCATTGGCAGTTTTAGAATTGTCTTGAGTCATAAAATTTCGGTGGTTCGGTTTGATGTTCAGTCGAGATCGCGGGGCGGCAGGGCGTTCAGTTCATCGAGAGTTTTCACGCCGCGAGCCTGCAAAATCTGCTGTGTCATTGTTGCCTTTTTCTGCGGTCCGCCGCCCCTTTTTCGAGCCTTGTCGGCCTCCTTCTCACGCTCGGAATCCGGGTCCTCGTCATCGTCGTTGCGCTGCTCGTCCTTCGGCTTGTCCTCGCGCTTTTCCTCATCGTCCTCGTTCTCGTTCGACTTGCGCTTTGGCTTGTCCGCGTCATCGAGGGAAATGCCATCGGCCTTCGCAGCCAAAACATACTCGGTCAACGTCGCAAATTTTCCACCGCGCACGGTCGCATTTGGAGCGAATTGAAATGTTGGGGCCTTGTCACCGAGCATCGCCTCAAGCTCGCCGCAATGGGCCTCCAAAATTGGCAGGTCAATGGACAGGTTTCCTGTCCCCGAATATGTGGGCGGCGCGACATAACCGCCGCCGCGGCTGCTTACCAGGCCGCGAAGATTTGCCGCGTGTAAGTGCAACTTCGCGAACAGAGTCCGGGCCGACTCTCTGCTCAAATTTGAAAGATCGTGTGTTTTCATAAAGTTAATGGATTTTGGGACCAACGAGGCCCGCCAGTTCTGGCAGGCGCGATTCAACAAAAAGGGGTGACAGCCGTTGCGTCCGCCCTTCGACGAGCAAGGCGTCTGGCGCAATCCCACGCCGCGCAACCGCCCGGCGAAGGGTCATCAGGCAATTTCCCGTGCGCCTCGCGCACTCGCTCAAGGTGATCAATTCAACCGGTTTCGTGTTCATGTTCTGATAAAGGTGGGACATTTACCCTTTGCCGGGGATTTCGATTTTCAAGCCAAGCCGTTGCGCGGCTGCGGCGATGGCCGGCGGCACGTTGTCAAAGCAACTGCCCGGCAGTTTTTCGCGCACGGTGATGGCGTCAATCCGCACGGCAATGAGCATCCAGAGTTGAACCGTAAGGGCGTCGCGCTGCTCTGCGGTCAACTCCACGCCAGCCGCGACTGCGGCGGCGGCAAGGTGTTTGTCGAGCGAGTCCAGGATTTCCCATGCGGTCATAATGCCGTCTAAAAACAAGGCCTCCCGGCTCGGTTGCAGCGAGACCGTCGAGCCGGTCATCACCGGCGCGCTTGCAAATGCTGCCAGAAATCGCCGCCACTCTGCGACGTTGTGCCGTCCATCATTTGCTGGTGTCGGTGCGCCGGGTTTTTTTGCCCAATACGCGACGCGCTGGCGCGACACCTCAAAAACCTTTGCCAATTCGGAATAATTTTTCACGTAGTTGGGACCGTCGTCATCCGGCGCGGCGGTCTGGCCTTTGCAGGCGGCGTCAACTGATTCGCGCTCATAGCGCGTTAAGGTTCTGCCGGCTTTTACCTTCGCCAGAATGTTTGATAGGTCTGCGGTCAATACCCGCTCGGCAATTTTGGGGTCTAGTTTTGGTGTTTTCATATGTTGGGGGGTAGCAGGCTCTCAATCCATGTTTTGTGGAACTCGTAAAGTTTGGCGTCATTGCTCAAGGCAAACTGCTCAAGGTTTTGGCAGCTTCGGAGGTTTGCCGATGATTCGACGGTGTAGCGGTCGCGCCGGCCTGCTGGGGCAATTAAAATCAGTTTGGCATGGCAGCGGGTCGCGGCGATGCGCTGGCCGCGCTGCTCAAGCCGAACCCTTGCAGCCTGGAACACGTCGGCATTGGCCTTTTCAAAATACTGGCTGCACACAATCGCGGCCCGGCGAATGTGGCCGGCGTCAATCAAATCGCATAGATGCTGATTATTTGCCGCATTAAATCCCAGCGTCGCGACGTGCAATTCCTCAATCATGCAACCCAGCAGACTATGAACCGCCGGGATCAAATCCCATGCGGCGAAGTCGCCGGCCATGATCGCGTGAATTGTTTCGCCGGCCTTCGGCAGTTCGCCGATGAGCGCAACCGCGTTTGGAACATGGCGCAAATCGTAAAACTTCCGGCGCGTGGACTTGGTTACAATCCGCTGACGATGTCCGATGCCAAGCTCTGCGCCGGCTGTGGTGCGCTTTTCAATCGCATCCGCTGCGAAAGTCAGGTCCGCCGGCCGGTCAAAGGTCAAGTCGGCCTCTAGTTCTGGTTTTTCAAACATGACAAAATGGATTTTTCAAAGGTCGCGCGCGGATTAGGCTATGACATTAAACCTGCAATCGGGGATGGGGGGTCAAAAAGATTCCTTGGCATGGTGGTGGGGGGTGTCAGTTGACTGGCGGGCGCGTTCCGATTCCACGCGGGCAGCTTCAAAGCGTGCGGCGGCTTCCGCGTCGGCTTGAAGCTTCTGGCAAATGTCGCACGAGCAACCGGCGACGGGCAGCGTCGGATCGTGTTCGGTGGTGTTCGGCTCGGTGGTCATAGGTCGGGCGGTTGTGACAGTTCGGCGTGACTGGGGAACGCCGGGCGTGTTGGCACGCTGCTTCCGGTGCTGGCGGTCATCCGCTGGAATGTAACGCGGTAGCCACGCCGATTTGTCAGCACGTCCATCAAAACCGCCTCATAACCTGCGCTGGCTGCATCCACAATGGTTTTGCCAAGCTCGCCGTATGGAATGACGACAGGCTCGCGCCAGTCGCGTAGGGCGGGCGATGGCAGGTTTGGTTGCACTTGGTTCATCGTCGGATTGCGGCTTCGACTTGTTCCCGAAACTTCGCCGCGAGTTCCGCCGACGGCGTGAACGGTTTTGAATCTGGCTTGGCCTGCGGGGGTGTTGCTGGTATGGCCGGCCTGACTGATTTACTTTTGCGCCTTCGCATCTCGGCTTTGATGGCGGCGCTTTCGGCTGGATCGGTTGTCTCGCGCAAGTCTTTCCGTAATTGCCAGCCTTGCAATTTTTCGAGGGGGTTGTCCCCCTTACTCATTGAACTTACTCCCTGATATTTACTTACGTTGCCCTTTTGGGCAACACGCGGCGTTGCCGCTTTGGGCAACACGATGCTCCCCTTTGGGCAACACGGCTCGTTTTTCGCGTTGCCGCTTTGGGCAACACCAGAAACTTTTCGTGTTGTCCATTTCGGCAACACGAAAGGCAAATCGTTACCGGGCAAAACCGTGTAGCGGCAAAAATGCTTCTGGCCAACTTTTTCAACGTGTAGGTAGCCTGCTGCGACAAGCTCTTTAATCCACCCCAAAAGCGAATGAGTTTTGCAGCCGATGTCAGCCGCTATTTGCCGCTGCTGCGGCCATGTCTGCCCATTCCGATTTTTCCGGTCATGCAAGTAGTGCCACAATCGGAACGAGCCATGTGAAATTCGCCGGTCAAGGATAATCCTCCGGAAAACCGAAATGTCCCCGCTTATTTGAGGGTCAGTCGAGTTGGTGGCTGCGCCGGATTTCTCCCCGGCGCGGCCCTTTTCATTGGGCGTCATGTCTGCTCCGGGGTTGAATTTTGTTTTTCGCATCATTCGCCTGCCATCCGTTTCGGACTCCAAACTTGCGGGAGAACTCGGCAGCGTGCGTTGAAAATTTTGTGTGGCTGATTCCCCATTTCCGAGCCACTTCGCAGCCGGGTGCGTTATTCAGTCTTGTCGGGTTTACGACCCACACGGCGGCAAGGATTCGTGTTGCAATGGGGGACAGTCCGCGCGCATCGTCGGCGCCAACATCCATGAAGAAATCAAACAACATTCGGATCACTTCAGCGGGGTCGGCCTGCGTTGGCGAGTCGTCATGGTCGCCGTCGAGCCGGGCGACATATTCCCAAGTCGGGTCGTGAATCAAATTGGCCAGCGGATGATTTTTCTTTGACAGCCGTCCTTCATCAAAGTCGCTCCGGCTGCCCCCTGGCCAGTCGGCGGGGTGATGGCCGGCCTCCTTCAGGACCGCTTCCACGTTGCCCGGCGTGATTTCGGGCGGGCAATTCATTGCGCCCCCCGCGTGTCCTTCGCAACTGTAAATCTCTCGCGCCAATCGGCGCGAACATCGTCAGGATTGAAAAAACAAAGCCTCCCGATCTTGACAAACCGGACGCGCCGTGCTTTTTTCTGGTCGGCGAGCCACCGAACCGTTGGCCGGTTGGCCGGCGGGAAAAGGATTTTGAGTAGGGTTGGCCCGTCAACAAGTTGACCGGGAGAAGTTTGTTTGTTGTCAGCACTCATATTCACCCTGTTGCAGACATTTACCCTTCGTCGCGTTTTATTGTGGAATAAACGACAAACAGCCTTTATTTACGCGGGGATTATCAGTTCCGGTGTCAAGACGCTCATCGGTCATGGCGGATTCGTCCGATGGATTGAAGATGAGTTGAAGGCGTTTGATCGAAGGACTGCAACGCGCTACATGTATCTCGCATCAAATGGGGCACATGTGTCCCAAATGGAATCGCCCAACCTCCGCCAAGCCTACATCAAGCTCGGCATCATTGATGATCGGGCGCGATTGAAAACCACTCCGCCGCCGCCGCCGGGCGGATGCGTTTCAAGTAATTCGTGCGGATGACTTGCGGGCTGTTTCCGGCTTCATCGGCAGCGCGGGCAACGTCGCCGGACTCCGCAACACGGGCTGAAATGTAAGTGTGCCGGAGCGCATTGTGCCGCCATGTCAGCGGTTTGATTTCTTTCGCCGTGTCGCCAGTTGCCGCCGCCGCCTTCAAAAGATATTTGCTGGTGTTCACGATGGAAACGACCTTGCCGTTTTTCTTGGCCAGCGGCATCAGGAACGCTTTCAAGTTCGGTTTCATCGGCACGATTCGCCGCGTTTTGGTCTTGGCGTGTTGCGCCTTCACCTCAATATAGTTTTCCGAGAAATCAATGTCCTGCCATTCCAGCCGCGCAATTTCGGCGTGGCGCAGACCGGCGAATCCGCCAATGACAATCAGCGGCAAGATTTTTTCGTCGGCAGCGGCAATGAGCCGGCGCATTTCGTCGGCGGTTAAAATTTCAATCTCTCCGAGCTTCCGCGCCGTGTAGTTTTGGACGCCTTCAAGCCAGTCCGTTCCCTTCGACAGATAGCCGCGCAGCACAAGCCAACGGTTGAAAAATCCGATAACGTCGCGGTGATTGCGCTTCGATCTTTCGGCCATCGGCAGCGCGGAAAGATACGCGGAAATCAGGTCTGGCGTAACGGTGTCAACTTGAACGTTGAAGGATTCGGCCAAGCGGTTAATCACAACGGAAAGCTGCTTCAGACGGTGGCAGGATTTCCCGTCGGCGATGGCCTGACGCTGTAATTGCTTTCCGGCGTCGGCCAGGGTGATTTTGGGAAGCGTGACGGCGTTGCGCTTCACCCACTCGCGGCAGGCTTCGGCGATGGACGCCTTGCCATCGAGAATTTTCAGGGCGTCGGCATATTCGCGGCAGGCGGTGTCAATCTGCACCCGAAACGGCAACAGGGCTTCAATGGCTCCGGCGTATTGAATCCGGGCACCGTTCCGCAGTTCCAAAGATGATTGATCCCCGTTCGCAACTTTGACGCAAGCATCGGACGCCACGGTCCGGGCTTCATCGAAGTTTGAACGCCAGACCTGCTTGCGTTTTCCGAGTAGGATGTATTCGACGATGAAGTATTTGAGCGTTTTTCCATCCTTCAATTTCGAGGCTTCACGAATGATGGCGGACACGCCTTTTTCGGTGATCTTTACAGGAGACTTTTGGGCTTTCATGGTTCTGTAACAGCCCGAACATTTACCCTTCAAATGTTAGAACTGTGTTAGAACCGCTGCCCTGTTGCGAAAACCCCAATAAAAATGGTCGGGACGGTGAGATTTGAACTCACGACCTCTTGCACCCCAAGCAAGCGCGCTACCAAGCTACGCTACGTCCCGAACCATCGCCCTGACTTTCGCCAGCGCGGCAGGATTCTACCGGGAATGGCCGCCGTATCAATCACGAAGATTCGCCGAACCCATTCCAACACGTCCTCATCCTTGAAATCAACCGGAAATCCAGGCATGAGACCGGTTGTGAGAATGATTTTCTTAAACCCGTTTTTTTGAAATGGTGTGTGTCGCGTGACCGTAAAAGGCCTCCGCGCATTCCATGAGCGTCTCGGACAGCGTCGGATGCGCATGAACCGTCAGCGCGATGTCCTCCGCCGTCGCGCCCATTTCCATGGCCAGCGTCGCCTCGGCGATCAACTCGCCCGCGCCCGCGCCCACGATGCCCACGCCCAGCACGCGGCCCGACTCCGGATCCATCAGCATCTTTGTCATGCCGTCCACACGGTCAAACGACAGCGCGCGGCCGGAAGCCGACCACGGAAATTTTGAAATTTCATACTTCACGCCGCGCTGCTTTGCCTCGGCCTCCGTCAAGCCGCACCACGCCAGTTCCGGGTCGGTAAACACCACCGCCGGGATGACGCTTTCAAAAACCGTGTTCTCGTCGTGGATGTTCTCGACGGCGATGCGCGCCTCCTTGTGCGCCTTGTGCGCCAGCAAAATGCCGCCCGCAATGTCGCCGATGGCGTAAATGTTCGGATCGTCCGTCTGCTGCCGGGTGTTCACCTTGACAAACCCCTTTTCGTCGAGCGTGACCTTGGTGTTTTCGAGGCCGAGGTCGGCGCTGTTCGGCACTCGCCCGACGGCCACCAGCACGCGGTCGTAAAGCTCCTCGATTTTCTTCCCGTCGAATTCCATCGCGACTTTGATTTGTTTCCCCACGGTGGACATTTTGGCCACGCGCGCCTTGAGCCGGATTTCCTTGAACGCCTTTTTCGCGTTCGCGACGACGTATCGCGCCATGTCCGGATCGGCGCCCGCGAGCACGCTGTCAAGCGCCTCGACGAGAACAATTTTGCTTCCCAGCGCGGCATAAACGGTGCCGAGTTCCATGCCGATGTAACCGCCGCCGACGACGAGCAGGTTTTCGGGAATGTCCTCGACCTCTAGCGCGCCGGTCGAGGTCATGATGCGCGGGTTGCCGAGGTCGAAGGCCTTGGGCATCGCCGCGAGCGAGCCGACCGCCAGAATCGCGCGGTCAAACTGGATGAACTGCTGCCCCTGCTCCGTTTCGACACGCAAGGTCTGCGAGCCTTCAAAATAACCGCGCCCCTGAATCACCTGCACATTGCGCATCTTCGCCAGCGTCGCCACGCCGACGCCGAGCTTGTCCAAAATGGATTCCTTCCACGTCCGCAGCCTGGCTAGGTCCACCGACGGCTCGCCAAACGTGATGCCGCGATGCGCGGATTCGCGTGCGTTGACAATTTGGTGAGTCGCATAAAGCAGCGCCTTGGACGGAATGCAGCCGCGATTCAAGCACACGCCGCCAAGCCGTTTCTCGCGCTCGACCATGATGACCTTCTTACCCATGTCCGCCGCGTAAAATGCCGCCGCATAGCCGCCCGGCCCCGAGCCGACGACCACGATTTCAGTTTTGATTGTGTCCATGAATTAAAGTTTGACCGCCGCCTCCTCAAAATCCTGCAGCGCCGCGACCAGATCCACGATGAAACGCGCCGCTTCGCCGCCGTCAATCACCCGGTGATCGTAGCTCAAGCCCAGTGGCGTCATCATGCGAACAACAGCCTTGCCGTCGCGCGCCACCGGCTTCATCGCGCCGCGGCCGAGGCCGAGGATGGCCACCTCCGGCAAGTTGATGATGGGCGTGAAATGCGCCCCGCCAATCGCACCCTGATTTGAAATCGTGAACGTCCCGCCCTTGAGTTCCTCGGCGGAAATTTTACGGTCGCGCGCTTTGGCGGCAACCAGCTCCAATTCCTTCGCCAGATCGAAAATGGATTTTTTGTCCACGTCGCGGATGACCGGCACGATCAATCCCTGCTCCGTGTCCACCGCGATGCCGATGTGGCAATATTCCTTGAGGACAAGTTCGTTCGCGGCTTCGTCGAGGCTGGAATTGAACAGCGGATGCTTCTTCAACGTCGCGGCCACCGCCTTGAGCACCAGCGGCGTGAGCGTCAGCCGCGCGCCTTTTTTCTCGTATTCGGCGGCGTGCTTTTTCCGCAGCTCGTTCAGCCGCGTGAAATCCGCCTCGTCGAACTGCGTCACGCGCGGCACGGCATTCCAGCTTTCGCCCATCCGCCGCGCGATGACCTGCCGCAACGGCGACAGCGGCTTCCTGCTGACTGGTCCCCATTTGGAGAAATCAATGCTTTCGGTTTTGGCGGGCCGTTCCACGCCCGCGGGAGGCGCGCCGGCGGCTTTCGGCTTCGCCGCCGCTGTCACCAAACGCTGGATGTAATTCCGCACGTCCGCCAGCCCGATGCGGCCGCCCGCTTCGCTGCCGCGAATCTTCCGCAAATCAATGCCCAGTTCCCGCGCCAGTCTGCGCACCGATGGCGCAGCCATTGGCGCACCCGTGGAAATCTGTTCCTCGTTGTTCTCGTCCTCCGCCTCGACCGGAACCGACTGGCGGGGCGCCTGCGCCGTTTTTTCTTCCACCGGCGCAGGCGCGGCGGCAGGCTGGCCGCCGCCGTCCAAAGTCAGGATGCGCTGACCGATGCCGATGCGGTCGCCCGGCTTCACATGAATTTTGATGACAATCCCGGCTCCGGTGGACGGGATCGAAGCCACGGCCTTTTCGTTTTCCAGTTCCAGAATCGCCTGATCCTTGGCGACCGTGTCGCCTTCCTTCACGAAAAGGTTGACCACGACGCCGGAATCGGCGCCCTCGCCCAGCTTGGGAAGTTTAACATCCATAAATCAACAGGCCGCCAGCTTGCCGGAATAATCCGCCGCTTTCCAGAAATAATTTCTCCGGCAACCCGCAAATGAATCCTCACCCGTCCGCCAGTTCCACGAAGTTCTTCAGCAGTTGCAGCCCGACGCGCTGGCTTTTTTCCGGGTGGAATTGCGTGGCGAAAACGTTGTCGCGCCAGACGGAGGACGCAAAGGTGTCGCCATAATCCGTGCGCGTGGCGATGATGGATTTGTCCACCGGCTGCGGATAGAAGCTGTGGACGAAATAGACGTAGCTGCCGCTGGCGATGCCGCGATAGAGCGGGCAGCCGTCCTTCGCGATTTCAATCTGGTTCCAGCCGATCTGGGGAATTTTCAGCCCGTGTTTTTCCGAGAAGCGAATGACGCTTCCCTTGAACACGCCGATTCCGGCGGCGCAGGAGTTGAATTCGTCGCTGCGTTCAAACAGCGCCTGATAGCCGACGCAAATGCCGAGGAACGGCCTGCCGGTCTTGATGAAGACGCGCACGGCCTGGAGTAGTTCCTGTTTGCGCAGGGCGTTGATGCAATCGTCGAACGCGCCGACGCCGGGCAGCACCATCGCGCGGGCGTCGCCGATGTCTCCGGGCTTTTGAACAAGGCGCACGTCCGCGCCCACCTTGAGCAGCGCCTTTTGCGCGCTGCGCAGGTTGCCGGAACCGTAATCAAGCAGAGCAATCACGGGGACAATTTAGCGACAGACGGCCGCGGATGAAACATGGATTTTCAAAAAGCTTTTGCTGGAAATTGTTCCATGCTATTTCAAGGCGCAAATGAACAGTCAACCGGCGACAGATATTTCCCGCAATCCGCCGTCCCGTCTCTGGCCGTGGCTGTTCGTGCTGGCAGTGCTCCTGTTCGTCGGATTCATCCGCGTTCGGCTGCTGGACATGCCGCTGGAACGCGACGAGGGCGAATATGCCTACGCCGGGCAGTTGATTCTTCAGGGGATTCCGCCTTTCGAACTGGCTTACAACATGAAATTGCCGGGGACGTATTTCGCCTACGCGCTGGGCATGGCGGTGTTTGGAGAAACTCCTGCTGGAATTCATCTGACGTTGCTGGTGGCCAATGCGCTCACCATCGTTTTCGTCTTTCTGCTGGCCAGAAAACTTTTCGGAACGACGGCGGGCCTGGTGGCATGCGCGAGTTATGGCGTCATGTCGGTGAGCGTGCCGATCCTCGGAATGGCGGCACACGCCACGCAGTTTGTGGTACTGTTGGCCGTGCCGGCAACGCTGCTGCTGTTGCAGGCAGACGAAGATAAGCGCGTCAAAACATTGTTTTTTAGCGGGCTGCTTTACGGGCTGGCGTTTTTGATGAAGCAGCAGGGGATTTGCTTCTGTCTGTTTGGAGGATTCGTTGTTGTGGCGCGGGCGCTGCGGGAGAAATCCCTGTTATCATCCAGCCTTGTAAAGCGAGGTTTTGCCTTTGGCGGAGGGATGCTTCTGCCATTTGCGCTGACGTGTCTGGCGCTTGCCTGCGCCGGTGTTTTTTCGAGATTCTGGTTTTGGACGTTCACCTACGCCCATTCGTATGCGACGGCCGTGCCGTTGCGGGAAGGGATGCAGCATCTCGCCGCGTATTGGAAAGGCACATTCGATGTGGCGCTGGGATTCTGGATTATTTTGATTGTCGGATTGCCGCTGGCCATTGGGGACCAAGGCATCCGACGGCAAACCCTATTCGCGGCTGGGTTCGGACTTTTTTCATTTCTCGGCGTAGCGGTGGGGCTTTATTTCCGCACGCACTATTTCGTCCTCGCGCTGCCCGCCCTTGCCATGCTGCTGGGGGCGGCAGTGACATCGATGCAGCGGGCGATGAAATTTCGAATTTTTGCGGATGTTTTCAAAAGTCTTCCGCCGATTTTGTTTGCGACGGCACTGACATGGGTCATTTATCATCAAGGCCAGTTTTTCTTTGAATGGTCACCGGTTCAAAATAGCCGGATCATTTACGGGCTGGATCCGTTCGAGGAATCCGTCCCCGTCGCGGAATATGTCCGCGCGCATTCCGCGCCAGACGCGCGCATCGCGGTGGTGGGTTCGGAGCCGGAGATTTATTTCTACGCCCACCGCCATTCCGCCACGGGCTATATTTACACTTATGCCCTGATGGAAGCACAACCCCATGCGCTGGAAATGCAGATGGACATGATCCACGAAATCGAAAGGAACCGTCCGGAGTTTCTGGTTTATGTCTCCTACGAAAACTCATGGCTCTTCCAGACCCGTTCGGACCGGGAGATTCTCGACTGGTGCAAACAATACGCCGGGCGCTTTTATGATCTGGTCGGCTACGTTCACAAGGATTCCACGGGCGGGGCGGAAAGCTTTTGGGACGACTCGGCAAAAAATCGGGCCGCAGGGAAGGAAGAATACGTGGCTGTTTTCAGGCGCAAACCGCAGCATCGTTGAATCGGAAACGCAAAGGCCGGTGCGAACAGGCGAACGTCATCCGACGTTCCAAATTTGGCTTCGTTTTTTGTTGATGGATTCCGGCTGGAAGCGTAGAAATAAACACATGAACTACATTCCCTCCATCGTTCTGGCCTGCGCACTGGCGATTCCGGCCCTGGCGCAGGATGCAAAAACCAATGCCGCCCCCGAACCGAGCAATCCCGCCGATGCAGTCATTCAAGCATCTGGCCAGTCGCTTCCCGCATCCGCAGCGGTCCTGACTGCGCCGCTGGTTTTGACAAACGGCTATTTCTTTCTGGCGGCGGAACAACAGGAAGTCGCGGGCGGCGGCAAGGCGGTTTTCAATTTTTCCGTCACGAACGCCGGGAATTATGTGATTGAGACGCTGGTGAGCGCACCCGATGGAAGCTCAAATTCGTTTTATGTGAACATCGACGCCCAGCCGGAAGATCCGGAAATGATTTGGGACATTGATCTCACGGCGGGATTTGAGAAGCGGGTGGTAAGCTGGCGTGGCGGCGGGGACTCATCCAACGATGAGATCAGTCCCAAACGTTTCAAGCTTGAGGCGGGCGCGCACACGCTGGTCTTTGTCGGCCGCGAGCCGGGCACGCTGTTGAAGTCGCTGACCATCCGCCCCGCCCCGGCGGAACAGCCTGTCAGCCCTTGAATCCAGGCGGTGTCAGGCGAGGACGGCCTTGTTCGCCTTCAGATATTTCTCAATGGTTTTAATGCCATTGCAGGAATTGGAAACTCTGACGGCGTCCGGCTTGCCCAGTTTGTAATGCACCAGCAATTTGCCGACCTCCTGCACGCACAGATTCGCGTCCGCCATGCGCCAAAGCTGGCCGGCTTCCAAAATTTGCGGACGAACGCGACGGGCAGACTTAATTTTCATCATGGTTTATCCTGCGCCTTAATCTTCAGTTAGACCAGACAAATCGCAATGCGATTTTAGCGCCCGACAACCGGATTACTCGTCCGGCGTTGCCATAAATGTGGAGAGCATTCCTCCTGCGGCACGCCTGCCGGAAGGGTTCATTGAACCAGCACGGCCTTGTTTTTTTTCAGATATTTCTGGATGGTCACGATGCTGTTGACGAGATTTGGCATCCGGATGGCATTGGGCTTGGCGAGCTTGTAATGCACTAGCAATTTGCCGACTGACTCCACCTTCAGGTTCAATTCCGCCATGCGCCAGACTTGACCGTCTGCCAACGGTTCCATGCGGGCACGACGAACGGGCTTTGTTTTCCTCATGCCAAATTCTGCCCAAAAACACCGACCGAAACCAGCCAAATCATGAGGGACGGATAGACGAGAATCCGCCGTGAATCCCCGGCTCCATGCTTAGGATTCTCGATAGGCCAGTTTGACAATCCAGTCGGCAAGGAAGAAGCACAGCGCGCCGGCGATGAATTCCGGAATGCCAAAAACAAAATAGCTCAAGGTGGAAACGGAGCCGGAACTGCTGTCCTGACCGCCGGCCAGAAGGTTTTCAAGAAAATTGTCGAAGCCGCTCAAAAAATCATAAAGGCTGTAAAGAACGACGAGAAATCCAGCGGCCCGGATGACGACGCCAAGGAGTTCGGATGGTTTCATGTTATTGCAAAACGGGCAAAGGAGGTTTAACCGATGCGCCAGACGATTCGAGCCTTGTTCAGGTCATACGGTGACATCTGCATTTTCACGCGGTCACCGATGGTAAGGCGCACAAACCGTTTGCGCATCTTGCCGGAAATGGTCGCCAGCACCTGATGCTTGTTGTCCAGTTCAACACGGAACATCGTTCCGGCCAAGACCGTCAGAATGCGCCCTTCAACTTCGATGTGTTCTTCCATGGATCAAGGAAATCTGCCCGATGGGATGTCCCCAAGGCGAGTGGAAAATCTCGCCACACAGCGGCACGGGGCGGCGCTTTTAAGCGTCGCCCCGGCGCGATTGATTCAAAAATTAATCAGTAACGATCCCGGCCGCCGCCAGCACCGCCGCCAGCACCGCCGCCGCGAAAATCACGGCGCGGACCACGGTCGCCGCGGGGACGCTCTTCCTTGGGGCGCGCAATGTTGACCGTCAACTGGCGCTCGCCCAGCGTTGCGCCGTTCATGGCGGCAATCGCCTTTTGCGCCTCTTCCGGCGTGGACATGGTGACGAAGGCAAAACCGCGGGAACGTCCGCTCATGCGATCCATCATCAGGTTGGCCTCGACAACCGTGCCGTGGGCAGCAAAGGCCTCCTGCAGGTCGTTTTCCGTGGTGTTGAAGGAAAGATTCCCAACAAACAATTTATTACTCATTTAACGATTGACTGTTCAATTAACTGTTTTCGGACTGTTCCCGACCTCCGGGTTTCAAATCATCACTGAACCATGTTCACTTGAAGATTCACCATGTTCTGAAATGACTAGTTATTTCACAGACGGCGAAATCATAACCGTTCCCCCCACCGGTTGCAAGCACTATTTTCAGGCTCAACTGGCATCCGACGTTGATAAAGACGAGATGGAAACCGGTAGTTTCAACAACCCTGTCCGCCGCCAAACTCTCGCGCTCGTGCTCGACACCGGCATTTCATTTTGCAAAACTTCGCGCCAGTGAAACAATCAATCGTCACTCTGGACATGGAAGGCGTGCTGACGCCGGAAATCTGGATCGCCGTCGCCGAGAAGACCCAAATTCCCGAACTGCGTCGCACCACGCGCGACGAGCCGGATTACGACAAGCTCATGCGCGGACGACTCGCCATTCTCGACCGGCACGGCCTGAAACTTTCCGACATTCAAAACGTCATCGGCGGATTGCAGCCGCTGCCCGGCGCAAAAGCGTTTCTGGACGAACTGCGCTCGCTTGTGCAGGTCGTCATTTTGTCCGACACCTTTGAGCAATTCGCCGCCCCCCTGCTCCGCCAGCTTGGCTGGCCGACGCTGCTGTGCCACCGGCTGGTGGTGGAAAATGACCGCATCGTGGATTACAAGCTGCGCGTGCCTGACCAGAAGAAAAAAGCCGTTGCGGCGTTCAAGTCGCTGAATTATCACGTCATTTCCGCCGGCGATTCCTATAACGACACCGCGATGCTGCTCGAGGCAAACGTCGGCTTCCTCATCCACGCGCCGGAAAAAGTGAAAAAGGATTTCCCGCAGTTCAAAGCCGTGGAATCACACGCGGAATTGCTGAAGCTGATTAAAACAGCGCTCAATTAGTCTTCGGCCTTGAACGCGCGTGAAATCAAATCGCGCACGGCTTTTTTCGGCTCCTTGCCCTCGTAAAGCAGCGCGTGAACCTCGTCAATGATCGGCGTCGGCACATTTTTCGCGCGCGCCAGCCGGTAGGCCGAGCGCGCCGTGGGATAACCCTCCGCCAGTTTCGGGTGCGACGCCTGGATTGCCGCCATCGTTTCGCCGCGACCGAGCCGCTCGCCCAAATCCCGGTTGCGGCTCTGTTTTGAAAAACACGTCAGCATCAAGTCGCCCAGACCGCTCAAGCCGGTGAAGGTCTCCGTCTTTGCGCCGCACGCCACACCGAGCCGGCGCATCTCCGAAAGCGCGCGCGTGACGAGGCCGGCCTTGGTGTTGTCGCCGTAGCCGAGGCCGTCGCTCACGCCCGCGCCGATGGCGATGACATTTTTCAGCGCGCCGCCGTATTCCACGCCAAGAACATCCGTGCTGCGGTAAATGCGAAATTCCGGCCGGTGAAAAAGCCCCTGCACCGTCTTCGCCGTGCCGTCGCTTTCGCAGGCGCACACGACCGTGGTCGGAACGCCGAGCGCGACCTCGCGCGCAAAGCTCGGACCGGACAGCGCCGCCACGCGATTTGCCGGAGTGTGCTCGCGCAAAATCCGGCTCATTGTTTCGCCGGTTTCAAATTCGACGCCTTTGGTGACGGTGACGAAAATTCCCGGATGGCCCTTCAATTTCACGGCGACCTGCCGGAACGATTGCGACGGAATCGCCATTACGATGCATTCGGCACCGCCGGTGGCCCTGCCAAAATCGGTCTCCGGTTTCCAATCCGTCGGCAATGGCACGCCCGGCAGATACCGCTCGCTGCGGCCGCGCCGGAGTTCATCCAGCGTATCGGTGTTGATGTCCCAAAGCGTGACGGCGTTGCCGTTTTCATGCAGCACCTTGGCCAGCGCCGTTCCCCACGCACCCGCTCCCATCACGGTAATTTTCATTTGATCTCCGTTTTTTTGCCCAGCCGGTTTTCGGTTCCCGCCAAAAGCCGCCGGATGTTGGATTTGTGTTTGTAAATCGCCAGCGCGCCGAGCGCCGTCGTGACAATGCCAAGCAATAAATTATCCGGCGCCATGATCCAAACTGCCACGGGCAATGCCACCGCCGCCGAAATGGACCCGACGGAAACGTATCTCGTCACCAGCAACGCCAGAATGAACGCCGCCAGAGCAACCGCCAGCGGCACCGGCGCGAGCGCCAGATAAACGCCCGCCGTCGTCGCCACGCCCTTGCCGCCCTTGAACTTCAACCAGCAGGTGTAATTGTGGCCCAGCACGGCAAAGATGCCGGCGACAATTTGAAGATACGGAAGCGAATTAAACACTGCATCGCCGGAGTTATTGTCAACAGAATGTAAACCGCTTTGCTGGTTCGCAAGATTGACAGCCATAAACACACCGAGGCAACATGCAATAAAACCTTTCGCCGCGTCCAGCAGCAGCACGAAAATCCCCGCCGTTTTGCCAAGCACGCGCATGGCGTTGGTTGCGCCGATGTTGCCGCTGCCGGCGGCGCGGATGTCCACGCCCTTCGCCTTCGCCACCAGAAAGCCGGTCGGAATCGAGCCGAGCAAATACGCCGCCAGCGCGGTGAGGATGTAACCCAAAATTGGCACGGCGCCAGTTTAGCAGTCCAAAGTCCAAAGTCCAAAGTCCAAAGTTGAAGAACGCGCGCAAACTTTGAACTTTGAACCATGGGCTTCGAACTTTAAGCTGTGCGCATGGCAAAAGTCAAAGTCGCCGTCCTCGGCACCGGGTCGCTCGGCCAGAACCATGTCCGCATTTACGCCGAACTCGCCGCCGCCGGGCTGGTGGAATTCACCGGAGTTTTCGACACGAACGCCGACGCCGCACAAAAAATCGCGGCCCGGCACGGCGCGCGCGTTTTCAATTCCATCGCCGAGGCCGCCGGCGCCAGCGACGCGCTCAACATCGTCACGCCCACCACGACGCATTTTGACATCGCGAAACAGCTGCTCCTCGAAGGCAAGCACGTCCTCGTCGAGAAGCCGATGACGGACAATTCCGCGCAGGCCGCCGAACTGATTCAAATCGCGCAGAACAAGAATTGCGTCCTGCAAGTCGGCCACGTCGAGCGGTTCAATCCCATTTTCAACTATCTCGAAACCGCCGCGCCCGAACCGCGCTTCATCGAGACGCACCGGCTTTCGCCGTTTCCCGCCCGCTCGACGGACATCGGCGTGGTGCTCGATCTGATGATTCACGATCTGGATGTGGTGCTCGCGTTCGTGAAATCGCCGGTGACGAGCGTGGACGCCGTGGGCATTCCGGTTTTGAGCCGGAGCGAGGACATCGCCAACGCGCGGCTGCATTTTGCCAACGGCTGTGTCGCCAACCTCACCGCCAGCCGCGTCAGCCCGGAGCGGATGCGCAAGATCCGCGTCTTCAGCGGCGGCGCAACGCCCAGCTACATCTCGCTCGATTACCGCGCGCAGGAGGGATTCATTTACCGCATCGCCCGCGACGGCGAGGAAGAAAGCTCGATTCTGAAAAAAGTTCTGGCCGCGAAGCTCGGCATCGGCAGGGACTCCGCCATCGTGAGCGAATTCGGCGGCAAGCGCATCGTGCGCGAGCCGGTGCCGATTGCCAAAGACGAGCCGCTCAAGCTTGAACTCCAGGATTTTGTGGATTGCGTCCGCGAAAAACACGCGCCCATCGTCAGCGGCGAATCCGCCAAACGCGCGCTGGATCTGGCCTTTGAAATCACGCGGCAGGTGCAGAAGAGCAAATGAGTTCAAAATCATTCATGCTCATCGCCGGCGAGGCGAGCGGGGATTTGCTCGCGGCGGAACTGGTTTCCGCATTGCGCGCTCCATCCTCCATCCTCCATCCTCCATCCTCGCCAGTTTTCTTTGGCGCGGGCGGCGCGAAAATGGCCGCCGCCGGAGTCGAGCTGGCGTTTGACCTGACGCAGCACTCGGTCATCGGCTTTTCCGACGTGCTGAAGAATTATTTCAAGTTCCGGCGGCTGTTTAACCAACTGCTCGCGCTCGCCATCGAGCGAAAACCGGACGTGGTCATCGGTGTGGATTTCGGCGGCTTCAACCTGCGCTTCGGCCACGCGGTCAGGGAATATCTCCGCGACAATCCGTTCTCGAAATGGAATCCGAAAATTGTCCAGTTCGTCTCGCCGCAGGTCTGGGCTTCGCGTCCGGGCCGGGCGGATTTGCTGGCGGCGGATTACGATTTGCTGTTGAGCATTTTCCCGTTTGAGAAGGCCTGGTATGCCCGGCGCGCGCCGAAGCTGCGCGTGGAATTTGTCGGGCACCCGATGATTGGAAGATTCGGGAAAGCGGAAAGCGGAAAGCGGAAAGCGGCTGGAATATCACCAACGATTTTACTTTTGCCCGGCAGCCGGAAGAGCGAGTTGCAGCGGCATCTGCCGGTGTTGCTCGGCGCATTGAGTTTGATTCGGGAAAAACTGCCGGCAACAAAGGCAACAATGGTTTTGCCGAATCAAGCGTTGAAGGAATTCGCGGGGAAACTGGCCGCGCTCCCGGCGGATTTTGAAATTCAGATCGGCAATCTGCCGGACGCGCTGGCCGCCGCCGATGCCGCCATCGCCTCGACGGGCACGGTGACGGTGGAATGCGCGTTCTTCGGCGTGCCGTCGGTGACGCTCTATAAAACGTCGTGGGTCAATTATGAAATCGCCAAGCGCATCGCCACCGTGAAATGGGCGACGATGCCGAACATTCTGGCGAACGAGGAAATCTTCCCGGAATTCATCCAGAACGCCGCGACGCCGGAAAACCTTTCGCGCGCGGCGCTGGAGCTGTTGCAGGACGAATCGCGCCGGGCAAAAATCAAATCGCAGCTCGCCACGATTGTTTCCACGCTCGGCGAACTCGGCGCCAGCCGGCGCGCGGCGGCGGCGATTTTGAGTTTGTTCACATAGATTTTGCGCGTTAATTTCCCTTTATGGAATCACTGCATGCGCCATGGCGGATTGACTACATCCTCGCGCCCAAGCCCAGGCTCGACACGAGCCTCTTCACGAGCATTGCGCAATCCAGCGACGACGAGGACAATTACGTCATTGCGCGCGACCGCACCTGTTTCGCGCTTCTGAACAAATATCCCTACAACGGCGGCCACCTGATGGTCGTGCCTTACAAGGAAGTCGCGGACTTGAACGGATTGACCGATGAGGAGCTTGCCGATTTGTGGAAACTTGTGCGCCGCTGCGCGAACGCGCTGACGCAACTGATGAAGCCGGACGGTTTCAACATCGGCATCAATCTCGGCAAGGTCGCGGGCGCGGGCATCGTCGAGCACCTGCACATCCACATCGTGCCGCGCTGGAACGGCGATACAAATTTCATGCCGGTCATCGCAAACACGACCGTGCTGCCGCAGGCGTTGAGCAAGCTGGCGGCGCAACTACGGGCGGAACTGGGGAAGTAGTTTTTTGCCACAGATGAACACAGATGAAACATAAATGAAGACCGCGAAAAAAAACTTTTCACCCCAGGCGGTGACGCAACAGATCATCGGTTCGGCATTTGAGGTCCATAATGTTCTTGGCTTTGGATTTCTTGAAAAAGTTTATCAACGCGCCATACAGGTCGAATTGCAGTCGCGCGGCATGAAAGTTGGATCGGAGCCGAAAATTCAGGTTCGGTTCAAAGGAGTTGTTGCTGGCGGTTATGCTGCTGATTTGCAGGTTGAAACAAAATCATTGTGGAATGAAAACTAGGCCCCTTAAATAACAACCATTCAACTATGACCAGTTTCGGAAGCCAGATTGCCAGCCACAAAAGCAATAATTTCAATATTATGCGGTTGCTGCTGGCTCTGATGGTAATTTTTTCCCATTCGTTTCCATTGGCACTAGGTTACGGGGACGGGGGAAATGAGCCGCTAAAGGCTTGGACTCGCCAGCAAGAGTCGTTCGGAACTGTGGCTGTGGATATGTTCTTTTTTATTAGTGGATTTCTCGTAACTGCAAGCTGGCTGCGATCCAAGTCCATGCAGGATTATTTGACAAAGCGGGTATTGAGAATTTATCCGGGTTTTATTGTTGCCATGTCATTTACATCGGTTCTGGTTTTAATTGTCTGCCCTTTATTTAGGAAACAAGTTGCAAATTCTTTATATGACTGGTTGGTGTCACTGCTGCAAGACTTTCTGTTCCTATCCAAATCCAGCATTGTCGATCAAGGTATTTTTTCTGGAAATCCATTCCCGGGCATGGCCAACCAATCGTTATGGACAATTCCTAACGAATTCTCCTGTTACCTAATTGTTTTAATTATTGGGCTATTTTGCTTATTTAAAAAGCGATTCCTAATTTTTTTGGCTGCTCTGTTTGTTTATCTGCATTACTCGATAAGCTTGTTCGGTGGCATCAGTCAGTCTGAAGAGTGTTTGGTAAGTTTTTTGACGGGTGTCACTATTTGGATTTGGCGAGATAAGATACCATTTTCAAAATCGATTGCTTGCGGCTGTCTGATAGTTTTGTTGGTTACAAGTCAATTTAGTCCTTGGTTGTTGGTTGTTTTTCCAATCATGGGCAGTTATTGTGTTTCCTGGCTTGCATATGGACCCAAGTTATTGCTTTCAAGTTGGGCCGATAAGATGGATATTTCCTATGGCACCTATCTTTATGCGTTCCCCATTCAACAGGTTCTGGCAATGAACGCATCGTTAAGGCATCCATGGATCATTTTTATTCTCGCCACGCCAGCAACTCTTTCAGTTGCATGGTTGAGCTGGAACCTCGTTGAAAAGCGGTTCCTCGCCATGAAAAGTAATACCCGCAAGGATTTTGATCCAGGTATCGGAGTTGGATGTTCAAAATCAACTTAATCTTTCGCCGGTTCCATAATAATTCCACCAAAGGGATCTTGCGCGCCGTCTTTTTTGCGAGGATGATTGCGCCGATGACTTTGGACATCGGCACATACGAAATTTGCAGAGTTTAATCCAATCGTGGCCACAGAAACCCTTCATTTCGAGAACGCGCGTTTCGCGCAGCAGCTTTTCAACCACGAATCGCGCAATCTGCAATCGCTGGAAACCGAGCTGGGCGTCAAGGCCACGGCGCGCGAAGGCTGGATCAGGCTGGAAGGCGAAGCGGACGCGGTTGAGCGCGCCAGGAATTTGTTCACGTCGCTGGAAACCCTGCTGAAGGCGGGTTCGCTGGTGCGGAACCGCGAGTTTAACAACGCGCTGAACATCGTGAAGCACGAAGGCGCGGAGGCGTTGAAAAACCTGGTGGGCGACCGCGTGACGACGCACGAAAAAAAACCGGGCGTCACCGCCAAGACCGTCGGCCAGAAAAAATACCTCGACGCCATCCGCAAGCACGACATCACGTTCGGCGTCGGCCCGGCGGGCACGGGAAAGACCTATCTGGCCGTGGCGCTCGCGCTCGCGGCTTTGCGCGATGGAAAGGTTTCGCGGATCATTCTGACCCGCCCAGCGGTCGAGGCCGGCGAGGCGCTGGGATTTTTGCCGGGCGATTTGTTTGAAAAGATCACGCCGTATCTGCGCCCGCTTCACGACGCGCTGCATGACATGCTGCCCGCCGAGGAAATCGCGAAGCACACCGAGCGCGGGACGATTGAAATTGCGCCGCTGGCCTACATGCGCGGGCGGACGCTGAACGGCGCGTTCATCATTCTGGACGAGGCGCAAAATTCCACGACGGAGCAAATGCTGATGTTTCTCACGCGGCTCGGCCACGGCTCCAAGGCGGTCATCACCGGCGACGAGACGCAGATTGACCTGCCGCCGCACAAAAACTCCGGGCTGCTGGAAGCGCATCTTGCGTTGAAACACACGGAAGGCATCGCCATCGTGGAGTTCTCCAAGCGCGACGTGGTCCGCCACCCGCTCGTGCAGCGCATCATCACGGCTTACGAGGAACACCGTGGCAGGACGAAAAGCAAATGAACATCGTCATCGTCAACCGCCAGAGGACGCGAAAAATCAATCTACGGCTCTTGAAAGCAATCACGGAGGCTTTGCTGGCGGATTTGAAAATTGCAGAGGCTGAACTTGGCATCAGCCTCGTCGCCGCGCGAGAAATGACGTTGGTCAACGAGACCTTTCTCCGGCATGAAGGTTCGACAGATGTCATCACGTTTGACTATTCCGAACTGGAAAAGCAGAAGGCGGAAAGCGGAAAGCGGAAACAGTTGCACGGGGAACTTTTCATTTGCGTGGACGAGGCGGTTTTGCAGGCGAAGAAGTTCAGGACGGCCTGGCAGTCGGAAATCGCCCGCTACATCGTCCACGGCATTTTACACCTGCTGGGCCACGACGATCTTCACGCCGCCGCGCGCCGCAGGATGAAGCGAGAGGAAAACCGCCGGCTGGCGGGGCTTTCCGAAAAGTTTAGCCTCGCGCAAATCGGCGGCGCTTCTAAACTGTCCGTGTGAAGAAATCGCTTTTTGCGCGCTGGCGCGCCTGTTTTTTGACCGGCCTCGTGATTGTGCTGCCCGGCGTGATCACGCTGGCGGCGGTCAAATGGTTTTTCGGCACCATTTCCAGCTTCACCGACACGCTGCTGTTTTTTCTCCCGCATTTTCTCGACCCGAAGTTGATTTATGAAAACGGCGAGTCCGGCCCGATGTTCTGGCATTGGAGCCTGCTGGCGTTTTTGCTGGCGGTCGTCATCGTGTCGGTCGTCGGCGTGCTGGCGCGGTATTACATCGGCAAGCGGATGATCGCATGGGCGGACGGCGTCATGCTGCGCGTGCCGGTGTTGAACAAAATTTACGGCACGATCCGGCAGGTGGACGAGGCGTTTTCTTCCAGCAAAACAAGCTCGTTCAAGACCGTCGTGCTGGTCGAATATCCGCGCGAGGGAATTTTTTCGGTTGGTTTCATCACCAGCGAACAGGAAGGCGAGATGCAGCAAAAAACCGGCACGAATTGCGTCTGCGTCTTCATCCCAACCACGCCGATTCCGACGGGCGGTTTTTTGATTCTCGTGCCGGCGGACCAGGTCATCAAACTCGACATGAGCGTGGCCGACGGCTTCAAATACATCATCAGTCTTGGCGCCCTTTCCCAGGAATACACGCCGCCACCGCCAAAAACATGAAGATGGAAATGGGCAATGGAAAGCGCGAAATCGTCATAACGTCCTCGACTTTCATTCTCCATCCTCGCGTTTATGATTCAAAACGCCACCGGCCTGATTTTGCGGACGCTGCCACTCACCGAGACCAGCCTCATTGTCCGCTGGCTCACGCCGGAATTCGGGCGCATCTCCACCGTTGCCCGGGGCGCGCGCCGACCCAAATCGCCGTTCCAAGGCAAGCTGGATTTGTTTTACGAGGCGGATTTTTCATTCAGCCGCAGCCGCCATTCGGATTTGCACGCGTTGCGCGAAGCCGGTTTGCGCGCGACCCACGCGGCATTGCGGGAGGATGTTTTAAAACTAAGCCGGGCCGCCTACGCCGCCGCGCTCATCGAGCAGGCAACGGAAACGGAAACGCCGCTGCCCGGCGTGTTCGAACTGCTGCGCAGATTTCTTGACGCCCTCTGCCGGCAAAAACCGGCAGCACAACTGGTTTTTGCGTTTGAACTCAAATTGCTGCGCGAACTGGGCTTGAATCCCGACCTGCAAAAAACAGGCCTGACGGCGGGTGCGAAAAAGATTGTCCAGGCGCTGTTGGAACATGACTGGCAGGAGTGTTCGCGTTTGAAACTCACGCGCGCACAAACCGGCGAACTACGGCAGTTTCTCCATGGCTTCCTGATTTTTCATCTGGGCCGCCTGCCCCAGGGCCGCGCCGCAGCGCTGCCGGTCGAAGTCTGAAATCGCTTTCCGCGCCTCCAATTAAAGACTATGCTGGCGGCGGATCGAAGACCGACCGAATGAGAAAGATTTTCAGATTCTCCACCGTGCGGATGAAGCTGGTTGGCAGCGTCCTGCTGCTCACCCTGCCGGCGCTGCTCGTCATGTATATTTACGACCTGCCGATGAGCGGGTTTGTGGTGGGGTTTTTGGCGCTGGTGGCGGCGTGGATGGGCGGTGAACTGTTCGTCCGCCGGCAGGTGCATGCCATGACGCAGACGGCCCAAAAAATCGCCGACGGCGACCTGGGTGCCCGCACCGGTTTGCCGGACTCGGAGGACGAACTGGGCCGACTTGCGAAAATTTTTGACCGCATGGCGGCTACCTTGGAACAGCGCATCAAGGAGCGCGAAAAACTTGCCGCTTTTGCGCAGTTAAATCCCTATGCTGCGATGGAATTTGCCGCCAACGGGACGATGACATACTTCAACGAGGCGGCGCAGAAACTGGCGCTGGCCATCAACAAAAATCATCCGCGCGACGTTCTGCCGGAACATGCCGACGAAATCATCCGCGAGTGTCTTGCATCGGCCCGGAGCCGGTTGCATCTGGAGGCGAAGATCAGCGGTCGCACATTGTCATGGTCGTTCCATCCGATGCTGGCCAGCCACGTCGTCCATTGCTATGCCGAAGACATCACCGAACGGCTGAACCTCGAGGCACAACTGCGCCAGGCGCAAAAAATGGAGTCCATCGGCCAGCTCGCCGCCGGCGTCGCGCACGATTTCAACAACATGCTCACCATCATCCAGGGTCATTCCAGCGCGCTGCTCGCCAAGCCGTCGCTGCCATCCGAGATGGTGGACCCGGTGCAGGCCGTCTTCTTCGCCGCCGAGCGCGCCGCCGGCCTCACGCAGCAGTTGCTCATGTTCAGCCGCAAAAATGTGATGCAGCCCAAATTGCTCGACCTCCGCGTGGTGGTGGGCAACATGACCAAAATGGTCCAACGCATCATCGGCGAAAATATCGCGCTGCACTTCCACCCGCCGGAGAAACTCCCCTTCGTGCACGCCGACGCCAGCATGATGGAACAGGTGGTGATGAACCTCGCCGTCAACGCCCGCGACGCCATGCCGCACGGCGGCATCTTGACCTTCGACCTCGCGGCCATGACGGTTGATGCCGCCTATGCCGAGACGCATCCCGATTCCCGCGTAGGACGTTTCGTGCGCCTGCGCGTCGCGGACACGGGCACCGGCATGGATGTCGCAACGTTGGGTCGCATTTTTGAACCCTTCTTCACCACAAAGGAAGTCGGCAAAGGCACGGGCCTCGGTCTGGCGACCGTCTATGGCATCGTCAAGCAACACGATGGCTGGCTGGAAGTGGACAGCGAACCGGGCAAAGGTTCCGCGTTCGACGTGTTTTTTCCAGCCGGCGATGAAAACGCCACCACAACCGATGAAGTGACCGCCTCGGACGCGCCGGTGGTGGGCGGCACCGAAACCATTCTCATCGTCGAGGATGAGGAAACCCTCCGGGAAATGGCGCACGACATCCTCCAGAACTGTGGCTATCACATTTTGCAGGCGTCCTCCGGCAGGGAGGCGATTGAGGTGTGGCGTCAATCCGCCGACAAAATTGATTTGCTGCTCACCGACCTGGTGATGCCCGAAAAACTCTCCGGCGTGGATCTCGCCGAGCGGCTGCTGGCCGACCGTCCGGATTTAAAAATCATTTTCACCAGCGGCTACTCCTCCACCGAGATTGGTGCGGAACTGCTCGCGAGGTCGCAGGCTCGGTTCCTTCAAAAACCGTTCACGCACACCACACTCGCCAGAACAGTCCGCGACTGTCTCGACGCCACCACCGCGAAGACCGCCAAGCCGGCGGCGTGATTTGCCTCACGCCGTTTTCTCCAGCAACGCCAGCACCGCCGCCACCGCGCCGTCAATCGGCACGGCTTGCAGCGCTCCGCCACGCAGCTTGATTTCCACCTCGCCTTTCGCCAGCGATTTTTCGCCAATGCCGATGCGGATGGGAAAACCGACCAGCTCCGAGTCCTTGAACTTCACGCCGGGCCGCTCGTCGCGGTCGTCCAAAATCACGTCCACGCCCTGCGCCGACAGCTCCGCGTAAATCTTCTCCGCCAGCTGCATCGCCGCGCTCTCCGGCGCGACGCTCAACGGCGTGATGCAAACCCGATACGGCGCGACGCTCAACGGCCAGATGATGCCGTCTTTGTCGTTGCTCTGCTCGATGATCGCCTGCACCGTCCGCGACACGCCGATGCCGTAGCAGCCCATCACCGACGGCTTGCGCGAGCCGTCCGCGTCGAGGAACGTCGCGTTCAGTTTCTCGCTGTATTTCGTGCCGAGCTTGAAAACGTGGCCGACTTCAATCGCCCGGCGGATTTTCAGGGATTTGCCGCACTTCACGCACGGCTCGCCCGCGCCGACGGTTCGCAAATCAAACCACGCCGTCACCTTGATGTCGCGTTCGATGGAGACGTTCTTCAAATGGAAACCGTCCTCGTTCGCGCCGGTGGTCATGTCGTTCGCGCCGCGCAACCGCTCGTCGGCAAAAACTTTTACATCGGCGGGAACCTTCGCCACCGCCCCCAGACTTCCGGGCTTCGCGCCGAGCAACGGCACGATTTCTTCCGGCCTCGCCGGGCGCACCGCCACCACTCCGGTCTTCGCCATGAGCTTTGTCTCGTTCAACTGGTCGTCGCCGCGAATCAAAATGATGATGGGCTTGCTGTCGGCGATGAAAATCAGGGTCTTGATCTGGCGGTTCGCCGGAACCTTGTAAGGCTCCTTGCTCAACGCCTCAATTGTCACAACGCCGGGCGTTGGAAACTTTTCAATCGCCGCACCGATTTCGCGCGCCGCCGTTTTGGGGATTCCGCTGGTCGCCTTTTCGATGTTCGCCGCGTAGCCGCAGGCCTCGCAAAACGCCACCTCGTTCTCGCCGGTTTCGGCCGGCACCATGAATTCGTGCGAATAGTTGCCGCCGATGACGCCGGTGTCGGCCTCGACCGGAAATGCCTTCAGCCCGCATCGCGCGAAGATGCGCGTGTAGGCGTCATACATTTTCTTGTAAGCCGCCATCGCGCCCTCGTCCGTGGTGTCGAACGAATAGGCGTCCTTCATGATGAATTCCTTGGCGCGCATCAGCCCGAAGCGCGGGCGGATTTCGTCGCGGAATTTCAGGCTGATCTGGTAAAAATTCTTCGGCAACTGGCGGTAGGAATTGATTTCGTTCGCGGCGAGCGTGGTGATGACTTCTTCGGCGGTGGGGCTTAAAAACCACTGGCGGCCGGAGCTGTCCTTGACCTTGAACAACACATTGCTCGCGGTTTCGGCGCGGCCGCTGGCCTCCCAGATTTCCGGCGGCTGGAGCGCCGGCATGAGCACTTCAATCGCCCCTGCCCTGTCCATTTCCTCGCGGACGATCTGCTCGACCTTGCGCAGCACGCGGAGGCCGAGCGGCAGAAAAGTATAAACGCCGCCCGCGAGCTTGCGGATGAGGCCGGCGCGCAGCAAAAGTTTATGGGAAACGATTTCCGCGTCAGCCGGGGCTTCGCGGAGTGTCGGAATCAATGTTTGTGTCCAATGCATAGCAAAGTGTGAAGTTTGAAGTGCGAAGGGCGAATTGCCAATTCTATTCGCGCGCCCGTTTTCTTGAAGCCACCAAAATCGCAGTCAATTCATTTGCCTCCTTCAATAAACGGTTCAATTCCGCGTGTTCGCTGGTTGCCAATTCAAACAGGCATTCCAGCCAAAAAAGAGATCCGTCGGCTTCTTCTTCCGTCGTGCCCATTTTATTTATGAAATCAGCCTTCGATTTCGCGCGCTGCGTGGCGCGATAGTTTGCTGCAACCGATGTTGCCGAACGAATGAGCTGGCGTTTAATAACCGTGAACTCATCACCGCGCGGCAGCCCGCGAGAAAATAAAATGACATCCAACGCAAACCTCTTCGTTCTCGGCTTGAGATCATTCATAAATTTCAGCTTTGCCTGAAGGCTCGTCCTTCTCACTTCGCCCCTCTCACTTCACCGTGTTCACCAGCGGCGCAAGGCCCTGAATCCGCACTTCCAGCTTGTCACCACTTTGAATCGGCCCGATGCCGCTGGGCGTGCCGGTGAGAATGACATCGCCGGGCAGCAGCGTGAGGTTGGTGGAAATGAAGCTGACGAGTTGGGCGGGCTTGAAGATGAGCTGGCTTGTGTTGGAATTCTGCCGCAATTGGCCGTTCTGGAAAAGCTGGATGTTCAGTCCGGCCGGATCAATCGCCGTCTCCACCAGCGGCCCCAGCGGCGTGAAGGTGTCAAACGACTTCGCCCGCGCCCACTGGCCGTCAGCCTTCTGGATCGTCCGGTCGCTGATGTCCTGCGCGGCGGTGTAGCCGAAGATGTAGCGCGGCGCCTGCGTGGGCGAGACGTTGCGGATTTTGCGCCCGATGACGATGCACAATTCCGCCTCAAAATCCGTGCGATGTTGCGGAAACGGAATTTCAATCTTCCCACCGTCCGGCAGCAGCGACGTGGTGGCCTTGAACCAGATCAGCGGTTCCTTCGGCAATTCCCTGCCCGTCTCGCGCGCGTGGTCGGCGTAATTCAACCCGACGCAGATGATTTTCGTCGGCACGACCGGCACCAGCGTTTTCACTCCCTTGTGCGGAGTGGGCTTGCGGTCGAACGACGGCGCGCCGAAGACGTCACCGTGCAGCCGGAAAAGCTCCCCGTCCACGACTTTCGCGTGAAAAATATCGTCGCCCTTCTGAAATCGTCCGATGGCTGCCATGCAATTGTTGATTTGCGATTTATGGATTACCAATCACCCGTTTTCCATAGTTTGCCGCCTAAATCGCAAATCGTAAATCGCAAATTAGGGTTTTATCGCGGGGCGCCCCGTCAAGGCTCCGGCATTCCGCACCGGACACGGAACCGCCGCCACAAGACGTCCTTGTGATTAACCCCGCATCTGGCTACATTATCCGCATGAAAGGCCTGACGAAACAGGAACAACTGGTTCTCTGTGTTGTTTTGGGCTTGCTGCTGACCGGCTGGGCCGTGAAGACCTGGCGCAACGCACATCCGGCACCGGTAGCAATCCATCTGGCCAAACCCTGACATGCAAGAGATCAATTTTGACGAAGCAGTGGATTTAATCCTCGCGAAGGACGCCCGTTTCGCGCGCGACGCCTATGCGTTTGTGCGCGAGGCGCTTGACTTCACGCAGAAACTCGCCGGCAAGGAATCCCGCGGCGCCATCCGCCACGTCAGCGGACAGGAACTGCTCAACGGCATCCGCAAGTTCGCCCTCGAACAATTCGGTCCGATGGTTGTGACCGTGTTTGAAGAGTGGGGCGTGAAAAGCTGCCGCGACTTCGGCGAAATCGTTTTCAACATGGTGGAGATCGGCCTGCTTGCCAAGACCGACAAGGACACGCGCGACGATTTCCAGAACGGCTACGACTTCACTGACGCCTTCCGCAAACCCTTCTGGCCGCAAGGCAGGCTGAAGACGGAAACCAAGCCGGTTGTGAGTTGAATCATTTCCGCCGACCGGTCAACCGTAAAAACACGCCAGCCTGCATCTTTGGAAACTCTTCGGCAACGCCGAAAATTGACGGCGCAATTCACTCGTTGTGCGGAATCTGGATGGTGCTGCCGCCGGTGAATTCCCGGATGACGGCGTCGCCGGGAATAAAGCTGCCATCCGAAACCTGCGCCTGCGTGAAGCCTTCCACCGATTCGAGCAGCGCCTTCGCGCGGTCGTAGCGGATGCGCGCGTCGAGAAATCCGGTGTAGGGCGCGAATTCCTCCGGCTGGGGCAGCAGCCCGCCATCGCCGATGAAGAATGGCTTGAGCGCGGGCAAATCAAACGGGAAACCGCCGTTGACGACATGGTCGGCCAGCCCCATCAGCGGGATGATGCTGAACAGTTCGCCGTAGCGGACGTAGTGCCAGTGCAGAATGGTGTTGAGCGCGCCGTGGTTGCGGTATTTCGCATCGCGCAACATCCGGCGGATGAGGCGCGCATCGGTGAATTGCGTCAGCCGTTTCGTGCCGCCGTCGCCCTCGTAAAGCACGTTCATCGCCTCGATGTAAATCCGGAACTGCGCGGAGGCGTCAATGCCCTCGGTAATGGGCGGATAAAATCCATGCAGGCAGTCGAGCAGCAAAATCTGGCCCGGTTCCAGCTTCACCGGTTTTGTTCCGACGCGCCGGCCTTCCTTGAAACTATAAACCGGCTTCTCAACCGTCTTGCCGTCCAGCAGCGCGCGAAGATGCTCGTTCAACAGCTGGATGTCCAACGCCTCCGGCGTTTCATAATTCCGGTCGTTCAACCAGTCCGTCGGGTGCTCAATGGCGGACCAGAAATAATCGTCCAGGTTCAGCATCAAAAACCGCAGGCCGTTTCGCTTGAGCCGCTCCGTCAACTTCACCGTCGTCGTCGTCTTGCCGGAGGAGCTTGGCCCGCTCACCCACATCATGCGCAGCTTGTCGCCGGCGTTCAGGCGCGCCACCACTTTTTGCGCGGCCTCGTCGAGCGACGTTTCATAGGCCGCAAGCGACGCAGCGATGACGTCCTTGATGCGCCCGCTGCGAATCGTCTCGTTCAAACCCGCCACGGTGTCCACGCCGTGCCGGCGGTTCCATTCGAGGATTTGCGCCATCCGCTCGCGCGGGAAGCCGTTGCCGGCGAATTGTTCCTTGGTGATGGCACCTTCCCGCAGCCAGTGCCGTCCCCAGCGGTAGCATTCGTAGGCGTCGGCGGTCTTCTGAAAGCCGTAACTGCGCAGCGCATGCAGCACCTCGTCCTGAATCGTCTCAACCGTCGGCGGAAAATTGGAAATCAGATGGTGCGGGTCGGAATTGAGGCAGACGATGGCCGCGTCCGCCAGAAACGCCGCGATGTCCTCGTCCGACAGGTGTGAGCCAAAGATTTTGTCATTCACGCCCGGCAGAAAATCCGTTTGAAAACCGCCGATGGCCGCCGCCGCATATGTCATGGCCCTGACGATGCGGCCGGCGTCGAACCGCACAAGAGCGCGGTTGCGCTTCTGGACTTTGACGATGCGATTCTGGACTGGCATCCGCCCGATCATAGCGCAACGAGACCGGGGGACAAATTATTTCCGGCGGCGCGCTTTTCCAAAATACGGTTCCCCCGCCGGGATAAATATCCCAAACAATTTATCCGGCATTACTTGTCCGGTTTCGGGGTCGGCTGGCCGGACGGCTGTGGCGGGGTCCATTCCTTGTAGTCGCCCGGCACTTCAAAAATTGACGGATCCACCGGTTCCTGCCTTGCCGAGATCAACTTGATGTCTATCGTCTGCAAAACCTCGCCTATTTTTACGATCAATCTGGATTTCACCACCATGCCGGGCAGCGCGCTGATTTCGGGCTGCATCCCCCTGCCCGGAAAGGAGACGTTGGCCCGGTCAAGAATGGCGAGGTCGGATCTGATTTTGAAATAATCTGGATAAGCCTTGACCACCCACAGCGTCTCAATCATGCCGTTGGTGTCGTTCCAAAGTTTCCGGTCGGCGGCCCAGGCGTAAATCTCCGCGTCATAACCGGCCACGAAGTCGGCCTTGCCGGTGTCCAGCGGTTTTGACAGCGCGGCCTCCGGGCTTTGGGCGTCCTTTGCCTTTGCGCGGGGCCTGGTGAATATTTTTTGCCGGTGCATCAGGGCGATGGATTCGCCGGTGTCCGCATCCTTGATCAGGCTCACGTCTCCTGATTCCATGCCGGCGACATCCTGGCGGATTTTGTCCCCGTGAATTCGAATCGTGATGGTGACGAGGTTGCTGGGATTCCCGAAGTTGGCCTGCTGCTGCATGAACAGATCCGCCCGCGCGGAAGTTACGATTGAAGCCAGGGCGATCAAAACAAGGAGCCGTTTCAACATGATGCGATGTTGCCCCGGCCGTTGATTGAAGAAAAGCCGAAAACGGCCGACGCCGCGATTGCGTCAGCCGGCTTCATCGTCGTCGTCCAGCAATCGCGCGAAATAAAGACAGCCGGCGGCAACGAAGGTTGAAACCATGGCGATGATGACAGCCTGCGTGCCTGGCTGTTTCAGGTCTTCGGACCATTGCTCAATCAAAAGCCCCTGGCTGCCGTAGAGCTGTCCCATTTGCCGCTGCTCGGCGCGGTTGAACCCCAGCATTGAAGGGTCGTCGTTCACATTCGCGGTGTGCGTTCCAATCCAATAAACCAGGCCCGCTCCGCCGAGGCCCAGCACCAGCACAATGATGCCGATCATCCGCAGCCGGCGTGCGCGCCGCCGGGATGGCGAAACCGGACCGGGTGTTTTGTCATTCACGGACATATTGCAGAGTGTTCGGGCAACACGCCCGGCGGGTCGAGCGAAAAGTTTCCAAAGAATTTGCCAGCGCGTTCCTCTTGATCGGGCTTCGTCACGGCAGCTCCAGGCTCAAGTAGTCATACATCACATGAGCGTCGGCGGCCCGGGTTGCCGGGAAGATCAATGAGATGATGTTCTCCCCGGCTTTCAAATTTTCCGCCGGGATGCTGACATACTCGACGCAATACTTGGCGTGAATTCCCTCGCGCAGGAGCGCGTTGCCGCCCTGGACGGAAGGCGTGACCGTGGCCAGCACCTTGCTGTCGTCATTCACGCAGACATCAATCCGCGCCCGCTGCGCGCTGGCGATGGCCAGCGTCAAGGTCGCCGCGCTGGTGGGAGCAGCGTCCAGATTGAAATGGATCCGCCACTTCCACGGCACGGGATTGGCGCCGTCGGGTCCGGCGTAGCGGGTCTGCGCATAATTCCAGTCCGTCCGCCAGTCGCTTTTGCCGACGTAATAATCGAGCGGATTGGAAAACTCGTTCACGAAGTTCGTCCAGACGTAGCCGTGAAAATAATTGTCGCCATGCACGAACTCCTTCGCCGTGCGGTCCGGCACGCCAATCTCCCACGCGATTCGCGAACCGTGGTGCGGAACGTCCCAGGTCAAATCTCCCAATTTGTTTTTCCCGGTCGTAACCGTGACATCCTGCTTGGAGAATTCCCCGACCGCGCCACCGGTGAAGGCGTAAAGCGTGTAAGTTCCCGGCCGGATGTTATACAGCTTGAAATCCCCGTGAATGCCCGCCTTCGCCCAATACTCGTAATGTTTGGATTCAAACTGCCACCCGTTTGTTTCCGGTTGCGCCAGGCCCACCCAGGCGTTCGCGCCCGTGAGATTTGTTTTCAACGTGTCGTGGACAGCGAGATGCCCCGAGACGCTGCCGCGTTCGGCTGCCAGCGGATAAGCCGGATTGCCCGTCAACCAAGCATAAGGCCAGACCAGTTGTTCCACGCTCGCCTGCGCCTGCGCGTCCGCCCAGCACGCATCGGCACCGGCGGCCTCGAAATTGCAATAAAGCAGGAATGGCCCGTAAATCTTCTGCCAGCTTTCGCCCGCCGCCACTTTGACGCCCGGACCATTGTAATGATCCAGCCCGAAGTGCAGATGATTGATGCTCGAAGCCGCCGTCAAGTCCTGCTTCGTCGGGCCATCGTTGAAAAACTCATGTCCGCCCAGCACGATCCACGCGCCGACCCTGCTTTCGTCGCTGGCGTGGCCCCAGCAGCCGAGGTCCCAGTAGTTCGCGTTGAAATCGTATTTGCAATCGTAGGTTCCCGCGCGCGGGCCGGTGTTGATTTTGGTGATCTCCTTGATGGGCGTCGGCGTGGCGTGCCGGAAATCCTCCGAGTCCGGCATCGTCCAACGGCGCAAATCGTCCACGTAGATTTTCTCCATCAAATCGGGCGACAACTTCCAGACCATCCGCCATTCGCCGTAGCCCGTGGCCGGATAATCCGCCGGGTGCGTCAGGATGGCATACGAATAAAGCCCCGACGCGCCGCGCTTGAGCACATAATGAATCTCAATGTCGAACGCCTGCGCCTCGTTGCGCCAGATACTCTTCATGCCGATGTCAACCAGCTCCGGCGACCGCGTCTTGACCGAATAAATGCAGCGCGCGGGAATCCGGTAGTGGTTCCCGCCGTCCATGCTGTAATAGCCCGCCCGCAACATTTCATTGCTCCTGAAAGTGAGCGAAGTGATGGAGGCGCTTGATTTGAGAATCTTGGCCGAAATGATTCCGTTGGCGAGCACCACCGAGCTGCCGGAATCGGTCAGCGTCACATCCGGCCCCGTCGCGCCGCCGCCGGGAACATTTGCTCCAGCCATCGTCGTTGTCAGAATTAAAAGGAGCGGCGGCAAAACCAGCCTGAAAAATATACGCATCACTGGCTTGTTAGACGGCAGGAGAATTGCGGAGTTACAACTTGTTTATCAATTCCGGGGATTTTGCAAATGCCATCTGGAAATGCGGCCGGGACTTCAACATCGCTTCACCCGCTTCAGCTTCCTGGAGCTGGCGGCGACGCCGATGGCCTTGCGTGCCCATTCCGCCAGTTCCTGCGGCTGCTCCAAAACGTCGGGCGGCACCTCGTAAAAATTCATCGTCACCAGACGGCCTTTCGATTCATAGGCGATGGGACCCATGCCACGCGCCGTGTAATCCGCCTTCGACCGCTCGTCCGTTTTGAAGAACAGCCGTCCCTCGTCCAGAATCCCGAAAAAATGCTCGCCGGAATAAAGCCCGTATGAGCCGAACATCGCCCGCGCGCGCACCTCCGGCAGCGCGGCCAACTGGTCGAGCACGAATTCCTTGAACGAGTCGTCAGCCATCAACGAAGATTACGCCGGAATTGACGGGATGAACAGGATTCAAAAATCCGGCCCGTCAGCCACGCCCCATTAAATCGGCGATACGGAGCTGGAGCCGCTCCATGTCCAGCGGCTTGGTGAAGAAATCGTCAGCCTGCACCGCCACAGTGCGCCGGGTCACCTCGCTCGTCAGCGCGCTCATGAAGATGATCGGGATTTTTTTCGTGGCCGGCTGGCGGCGCAGGATTTCGCAGACCGAAAGGCCGTCAAGGTCGGGCAGCAGGATGTCCAGCAGGATGAGGCTGGGCTTGAACTGCCGCGCCTGGGTCAACGCCTGCACGCCGTCGTTTGCCACGATGAATTCGCAGCCCAGCCCGGCGAGGCGGTATTGCAGCAGCTCGATGAAGTCGCGCTCGTCATCCACGATCAGAATCCGATGTATCACGCTGACAGTTTAAGATGGCACCATGCGAAACCAAATGGCGGGCCGGTTAAAGCCCGGTGACAAAACAGCAACGGAAATCCGGCCAAAAAACTTGTTGCAGCGCGGCAACTCTGGCAGCTTCTCAAAATGCCAACGCGAAGCGGCTCCATTCGTCTGTTCAAACTTTTCGGCATCACCGTCTATTTGCACTGGGCATGGTTCCTTGCCGTCGCCTATTTTGTCAGCCAAACACGGGATCAATCGTCCCTGCTGTGGAGCATATTGGAATGCCTGTCCATGTTTTTGATCGTGTTGATCCATGAGTTTGGGCATCAACTGGCGTGCCGTTCCGTTGGCGGGGAAACTCACGACATCGTGTTGTGGGTGCTCGGCGGCGTGGCCTATGTGTCGCCGCCACAGCGTCCGGGCGCAACACTGTGGAGCATCGCTGCCGGGCCTTTGGTGAATGTCGTTTTGTTTCCGCTGCTGTTGGTTTTGATGATCTTCGGGAAATCCGCCGGCTGGGAGGATGCGCATCCAGACGCCAGCAGTTTTATCTTCACGCTTTTTTACATCAACCTGGTTCTGCTCGTTTTCAACATGCTGCCGATTTATCCGCTGGACGGCGGGCAAATTCTGCGGTCGCTGCTCTGGTTCGTTTTTGGCCGGGCCAGCAGTTTGATGATTGCCAGTTACATCGGTTTTGTCGGCGTGGCCGGGCTGGTTGCATACGCTTTTTGGGTGCGATCCATCTGGATGGGAATCATGTGCGCGTTCATCCTGACGAATTGCTGGGGCGGCCTGATGCAGGCGCGCGCGCTGGCGAAGATGGCCAATGCCCCGCGCCGCGAAGGGTTTGCCTGTCCGGTCTGCAAAACCGCCCCGCCGCAGGGCGAAATCTGGCGCTGCGGCAAATGCCGGAAAGCCTTCGACACTTTTGAGTCGCAGGGCGTCTGCCCGCATTGCGGAACCCAATACGCCGCGACGTCCTGCCCGGAATGCGGCAACCTCCGGCCCATCGGCGAGTGGATGACTTCCGCAGGCGCTCCGCCGAAGCTGTGAACAATTCAGGCCGCCCAAACGAGCGGCCTGAACGTGTGCGTTTTCGCAAAACCTACATCAATTTCGACAACGCCGCCTTGACCTCCTCGAAGTTCGGCAAGTCCTTCGGCGTCGGCGTCTGTTCGCTGTATTGCACCACGCCATTTTTATCAATCACGAACGCCGCGCGCGCCGCCGTGTCGCCCACGCCCGCGAGCATCGGAAACACCACGTTGTAAGCCTTGATGGTGGTCTTGTTCAAATCGCTGGCGAGGGTGATGCTGATTCGTTCCTGTTTCGCCCACGCCTCCAGCGCAAACGGACTGTCCACGCTGATGCCGATGACGTCAGCGTTCAGGCTGGTGTAGGCGCCAAAACCGGCGCTGATTTCGCACATCTCCTTCGTGCAGACGCTCGTGAAGGCGAGCGGGAAAAAGAGCAGCACGGTGTTTTTTTTGCCGAAGTTGTCGCTCAATTTCACATCCACCAAGCCGGATGCCTGTTTGGATTTCAGAGCGAAGTCGGGAGCCTTGGAGCCAACGGGTATTGCCATAATCGTTTCCTTGTTTATTGGTTAACTTGTTCTACTGCGGACAAATTTTCTCCATTTGGACGCGCGTGTCAAACACGGAGTTGAAATCCGGCTACAACGCCGCGAGCACTTCCGCCGCATGTTCCTCCGGCTTCACCTGCGGCCAGATTTTTTTGATGCGCCCGTCCGGACCGATGAGGAACGTCACGCGATGCGTGCCCAGGTATTTGCGGCCCATGAAGGTTTTCTCGCCCCAGACGCCGTAGGCCTGGACGATCGTTTTGTCCTCGTCGGCCAACAGCGTGAACGGTAGCTTGAATTTCTCCGCGAACTTGTCGTGCGACTTTACCGGGTCGGTGCTGACGCCCAGCACAACCGCGCCGCGTTTCTTGAATCCGGCAAAATGGTCGCGGAACGCGCAGGCTTCCTTCGTGCAGCCGGGCGTGTCGTCCTTCGGATAAAAATAGAGGATGATGTTCTTCCCCTTGAAATTGGCGGATGAAACCTTCCCGCCGCCGTTCGTCGCCGCCGAGAAATCGGGCGCGACATCGCCCTCCTTTAATTTCAGTTGAATTTCCTTTGCCATAATCAGATTTTTGTCGGCGAACTCGCCGGATGTGAACCAAGCTGCTTCACCCCGTCCCAAATGTAAAGCAGTCCCGAAACGCCGGTGCAGACCGCCGCGCCCACCGTCAAGAACTTGATCCAGCGCGCATCGAAATCCCTGTCCCAGAGGAGCAGAATCCAGATAACCACGGACATTTGCAGCACCGTCGCGATTTTGCCGATGAGGCGCGGGCGCACGGCAACCTTGCCGACGGTAAGATGGATGACCACCATCCCCAGCAAGATCATGAAATCGCGGCCAATGATGGTGCCGGTGAGCCAGAGAGGAATTTGCCCGAGGCGCGGAGTGTGGTTGAAGCTCAACAGCACAATGGCGGAAACGAGCAGCAATTTGTCCGCCAGCGGATCGAGAATTTTCCCCAGTTCGCTCACTTGATTGTAGTGCCGTGCGATATACCCGTCCACGCCGTCCAGAATCGCCGTGACCGCAAACGACAGGAGCGCCACCAGCCGGTGGATTTCATTTCCGGTTTCCAGGTAATAAAGCGTTTCAACGACGAAAAACGGAATCAGCAGGATTCGCAGGATCGTGATTTTGTTCGCGGTCGTCATCTGCGGAAAATCTGGCACGGATCGCGCGAATTTGCACGACTTCAATTCGGGTGACATTTGCCCCGAACTTCGCTAGCTTTCGCTCAAATGAAAGCTGAAAAATCAATCCAGCCGCTGGTCGGCATTTTGATGGGCAGCGATTCCGACTGGCCGGCGATGAAAACCGCCGCCGATGCGCTGGCGGAATTCGGCATCGCCAGCGAAGCCAAAATCATCTCCGCCCATCGCGATCCGCACGGCCTCGAAGAATACGCCACCACCGCGATTCAGCGCGGACTGAAAGTCATCATCGCTGGCGCGGGCGGCGCGGCGCACTTGCCGGGCGTCACGGCGGCGTTCACCACGCTGCCGGTCATCGGCGTGCCGATCGAAAGCAAATCGCTCAAGGGCCTCGACTCGCTGCTGTCCATCGTGCAAATGCCGCCGGGTGTTCCCGTGGCCACCGTCGGCATCGGCGCGGCGCGCAACGCGGGGCTGCTCGCGGTGCAAATCCTCGCGGGTGCGGATTCAAAGCTTCAGGCGGCGCTGGTTGAATTCAAAAAGAAACTCACGACCGAGTCGCGCGCCAAGAACAAGAACCTTTCGTAAACCGGCATGTGCCGCCACTTGGAATGTCGTTGACCGGCTCAAATTTGAAAGCCAGATTGTCCGGGATCACCACCGATGAGCCACTGTCCGTTTAATCTGGAGCCGGACAATGGAGGCTGAAGAAGTGGAAACGCTGTTTCCGCTCCAGTCAGGGCGGCTGCTCGTCGGTGTGGAATTCAACATGGACAGGTTAAAATGAAACATTTCAAGAGTCTCCGCCTGTTTTGTTCCTGCGTGCTGACAGCCATCGTTGTGGCTGGCTGCGGACAGAAGCCGGCCGGCAATCTGGAAATTTCAAGCACCAACACCCCGTCATCTTCTGTTGCAACAAGAACCTCCGCCGGTATAACTGCGGCTTCGGCCACCGTTTCAAATTCCATTCCGCTGCGAACGATCCTTTCCCTAAAAAAAGAGGGGCTGGCTGGTGCCGGCGGGGCGATGGTGCGGATAAGAGGAACGGTGCTGGATGAACAGCCCGGCGAATACATTGTGGTTCACGACAAAACGGACACGATTCTCGCGGAAACGCATCAGGCCGTTCTGCCCAAAATCAAGGAGCAGGTTGATCTGGAGGGCCAGCCGGTTTCCGATGGTGACTCCGTCAGCCTGAAGAATGCCGTGGCCACTCCTCTGGCAACCGGCGGTTCCACGAACATCGAAGCGTCCGCTTTGCTTGTCAAGCCGGCCGAACTGCCCCTGCTGACCAACGTGTGGCAGATTCGTGATTTGCCGGCCGAAAGGGCGGCCTGGCATTATCCCGTCCGGCTGCGGGCGGTCATCACCGTCAACGCTCATTTCCAGGATTATGTTTTCGTTCAGGACAACTCGGCGGGCATTTCGGTTTTGATGGAGGGAATTTCCACCAATCTGAATCCGGGCGACTTGGTGGAAATTGAAGGGGCAAGTGATCCAGGCAACTTTTCGCCCATCGTGCTGGCTTCCAATGTGACGGTGCTTGGCTCGGCTCCCCTGCCGGAGGCAAAGCAGGAAACGCTGTTCCAACTGGCAACGGGCCAGTATGGCAGCCAGTGGATCGAAGTGCGCGGCGTGGTGCGTTCGATGTCCTGGTCCAACGGCATGGCGCAGCTCAACTTGCGGGATCTCGACGGCACAATTCCCGTGAATATTCCGGCGGAACGCGAGCCGGTTCAACTGCTGGATGCCATCGTGCGCATCCGGGGAGCCTGCGGTTCGGGATCGAATGACAAGCGCCAATTCAAGGGTTTTACAATGTGGGCATCCTCGCTTGATGAAGTGAAAGTTGAAGAACCCGGCGCGCTCGATCCCTTGAGCCTGCCAGCCCAACCCATCGCCAGTCTTGACCAGTTTCATCCCAGCGAGACATTGCAGCATCGGGTCACTGTTGCCGGCATCGTGACATGTGTTCATCCAAGCGGCTCGGCGTTCTTTTTTCTCCAGGACGTTGATGCTGGAGTTAAGGTGGAGGTGCCTTCAACCGGCGATTTGAAGGCAGGCGACTATGTGTTCGCGTCCGGCTATCCTGGTTTGGGAGGTTTCGGCGACGTGCTGCAAAATGCCATCTTCAAGGTGATTGGCCACCGTCAAATGCCCCCGCCGGACAAGCTCGTGCAGAAAGAAACCCTGGACCCGTTTTTGCATGACCGTTGGGTTCAGGCAGACGCGCGATTTTTGCATCACAGCAAAATCGGCGACGAGGATGTGCTGACGCTCCAGATTGGCAGCCGGATTTTTGACGCCCGCATCACCTCGCCAACTTCGGCACGGATCCAACAGCTTCAACCCGACAGCCTGCTTCAAGTCACCGGAAACTACCGGGTGCTGTCAGACGAGGCGCACGTCCCCAAGTCGTTCCAGCTTGCCGTGCCGACGGAAAGCGAAATTCAAATTCTCGAAGAACCGTCGTGGTGGACGGTCGAACACGCCCTCACGGTCATCGGCCTCATGGCTGCCGGCATCGGAGCGGCCATTCTCTGGGTGCTGATGCTGCGCCGGAAAGTGCGGCAGCAGACGGCCAGCCTCAAGCAAAGCGAACGCCAATTCCGCACACTGGTCGAGCAGTCGCTTGTGGGCGTCTACATCATCCAGAACGAACGGTTTATTTATGTCAATCCGCGCCTGGCCGCCATTTTTGGTTACACCCCGGAGGAAATGATGACCTCCGATAAAATAATGACAGAGGTGGTCCACCCAGAAGATTTGCCTCTGGTCCTGAAACAAATTCGCCGCCGAATCGACACTGAAACTGCAACCGCCCATTACTCTTTTCGCGGCCGGCGCAAGGACGGCTCCACCATCGATGTCGAAGTGCTCGGCAACCGCACTGAATTTGGCGGAAAGCCCGCGGTGCTGGGAACGCTGCTGGACATCACCGAAAGCAAGCTGGCCCAGGATAAAATCACGGAGCAGGCGCGGATGCTGGACCTGGCCAGCGACGCCATCATCGTAAGCGACTTGGAAGACCGGATTCTCTATTGGAATCAAAGCGCCCATCGGATTTACGGCTGGACGGCCCAAGAAGCCGTCGGCGGCATTGCCTTTGAAAAAATGCGCGTCAATCCGGCTGAATTCCAAAAGGCCAGACAGGCGTTGTTGCAAAACCATCAGTGGCACGGCGAATTCACCCATGCCGACCCGCACGGCGGGGAAATCATCGTGGAGACCCGCTGGACGCTGGTTCACGATGCGCAGGGAAAACCCGGCTCGATTTTGGCCATCAACACCGACATCACCCATTCAAAAAAGCTGGAGGCGCAATTCCTGCGCTCACAACGGCTGGACAGCATCGGCGTTCTTGCCGGCGGCATCGCACACGATCTCAACAATGTGCTCGCCCCCATCCTGATGTCCGGTCGCCTGCTGGAAATGGATCCCGATGCGCCCGACCGCGGGGAAATGATTGCAAATATTCTCAACAGCACCCAGCGCGCCGCCGACCTGGTCAGGCAAATCCTGACCTTCGCCCGCGGCACGGATGGACGCCACACCACCGTGCAGCCGTGCCGGTTGCTGGAGGAACTCCGGAAGCTCCTGAATGAGACCTTGCCCAAATCCATTCACCTGCAAATCCACAATACACCGGATGTGCGGACGATTGCCGTCAATGCGACACAGATTCACCAGGTCTTGATGAACCTCTGCATCAACGCCCGCGACGCCATGCCCAATGGCGGCGAATTGACGGTCTCCGTTGCCGACGTCGAACTGGATGAGCACGACGCCGCGACAAACGGAAACATCCGGCCCGGCTCGTATGTTGTCTTCAGCGTCACCGACAACGGCACCGGCATCAGCCCGGAAATTCGCGACCGGATTTTCGACCCGTTTTTCACCACCAAGAGCGTCGGCAAGGGAACCGGGCTGGGACTTTCCATCGCCACCGGCATCATCAAAAGCCACGGCGGCTGCATCAATGTCGAGAGCAGCCCTAACCACGGCTCCTGCTTCAATGTCTATCTGCCGGCCCATCACGCCGTCCAACATGACGCCGTTCAGGGCAGGACCGCCGGACTTGTTCGCGGCAACAACGAACTCATTCTGGTCGTGGATGACGAAGCCCCCATCCGCAACATCACCCGGCAGACCCTGAACATTTTCGGCTATCGCGCCATCACCGCCGGCAACGGCGCGGAAGCCGTCGCCTGCTATTCCCGGCAGAAAGATGAAATCGCCCTCGTGGTGGTGGACATGATGATGCCTGTCATGGACGGCCCGGCAACCATTCGGGCGCTGGTCCAGATCAATCCGGAAATCAAAATCATCGCCGCCAGCGGCTTGACCAGCGAAGGCCAGATCAACAGCCCGACAATCCGCGCCTTTCTTCCCAAACCGTATTCCGCCGATAAAATGCTCGCTGCCATCCATGAGGTTTTGCATCCCAATGTCGCGAACCAAGAACCGGCCGGCTAGAATCTTGCGCGGCATTTTCGCCTGCTCCGGCCAATTTACTATTCAACGGCGCGCTGCTTTGATATTTTTCAAACCAGTATGAGCATGCAAAACAACGTTGTCCCGGCCACTCCGCCTCCGGCACCGTCCGATTTCATCCGCGACATCGTCGCGAAGCACGTCGCAGAAAATAAATATCCGCGCATCCACACGCGCTTCCCGCCGGAGCCGAACGGCTACCTGCACATCGGCCACGCCAAAAGCATCTGCCTGAACTTCGGCATCGCCCGCGAATTCGGCGGCATCTGCAACCTCCGCATGGACGACACCAACCCCACCAAGGAAGATGTCGAATACGTGGATTCAATTCAGGAGGATGTAAACTGGCTCATCTCCGCATGGGCCGACGACAGGCTCGGCTTGAAACCGAAGGGCAAGACGCCCGAAGCCGTCACCAGCAACGGCAGGCCGGACTTTTACCTCGGTCATGCTCCGCATTCAGCTCCAGGTTCTCAACCTCCGGCCGTCGAACCCTTCTACGCCTCCGACTACTTTGACCAGATTTACGAATACGCCGTCGCCCTCGTCAAAAAAGGCAGGGCCTTCGTCTGCGATTTAACGCCCGACGAAACCGACGAATACCGCCGCAACGCCAAACCCTCTCCATTCCGAGATCGCAGCGTGGAGGAAAACCTTGATTTGTTCCAGCGCATGAAGGCCGGCGAATTTCCCGATGGCAAACGCTCGCTCCGTGCGAAAATTGACGTCGCTGCGCCGAACATCTGGATGCGCGATCCCCTGCTCTACCGCATCCGCCACGCCGAACATCATCACACCGGCGGCAAATGGTGCATCTACCCAATGTATGACTTCGCCCATTGCTTGAGCGATTACATCGAAGGCATCACGCACTCGATTTGCACTTTGGAATTCGAGGTCCACCGCCCGCTTTACGACTGGGTTCTCGAAAGCCTGGATTTGCCGTGCCCGCTGCCGCATCAATACGAATTCGCCCGCCTCTCGCTCGGCTACACCATCATGAGCAAACGCAAGCTCATGCAGCTCGTGAACGAAAACCTCGTTTCCGGCTGGGACGACCCGCGCATGCCCACGATTTCCGGCATCCGCCGCCGCGGCGTCATGCCCGAAGCTCTGCGCAACTTCGCCTACAACATCGGCATCACCAAATACAACGGCATCACCGACGTGGCCGTGCTCGAACACGCCATCCGCGAGGACTTGAACAAGCGCTCCCTGCGCCGGCTCGCCGTGCTGCGCCCCATCAAGGTCGTCATCACCAACTTTCCCGAAGGCAAGACCGAGGAACTGGACGCCGTCAACAATCCCGAGGACGAGAGCGCCGGCAGGCGGAAGATTCCGTTCAGCCGCGAACTGTTCATCGAGCAGGACGATTTCAAGGAAGTGCCGCCGCCGAAATTCTTCCGGCTCAAACCCGGCGGCGAAGTCCGGCTCAAATACGCCTACATCATCAAATGCGACGAAGTGATGAAGGACGCCAACGGCAACATCACCGAACTCCGCTGCACCGCCGACATCGACAGCAAGATGGGCGGCGCGACGGCTGGTCGCAAGGTGAAGGGCACAATTCATTGGGTGAGCGCCGCGCACGCGGTTGACGCCGAAGTGCGCCTTTACGACCGGCTCTTTACCGAAGCCGAACCGGAGAAGGACGGGCGCGACTTCAAATCCGTCCTCAATCCGCACTCATTGGAAGTGGTCACGGCCAAATGCGAGCCGAGCCTGGACGATGCCGAACCGGAACTGCGCTATCAATTCGAGCGCCTCGCCTATTTCACGTTGGACAAGGACAGCGGGGAGAAACTGATCTTCAACCGCACCATCACGCTCCGGGACACTTGGGCGAAGGAAGCGCAAAAGGGTTGACACAAAAGACAAGCATAAGTTTGTAATCCTGGCTTGGGCAAATCTATGACAGTGGCAACAGTATCGGGAAAGCGGATTAGCCGTGTGCAGCCGGGCGGATGGGCGCGCGTGAAAAAATCCATCCTCATTTTCGCCGCCCTTTTTGCCTTGCTCGCGGCAGCGCGGGCAGATTTGGTCATGGAACAGCAATCCGGCATCACAAATATCACTGACCACATGGTCTTGAAGGTGCATGGCGACCAGATGCGCATGGACCAGCGTGACAGCGACGGTTACATCTTCAGCGTGATCATTTATTTGAACACGCGCGATTCCATCACCCTGTTTCCCCAGGGGAAAACATTTTTGAAAAAGTCCGGCGCGCAGATCCGTCAACAAATGGAGGCGGAAACAACCGCCTCGCACGGCACCAATGCGGTGGACCGCCCGCCCGCCAGGGCTGTGGACACCGGCAAGACCGCAAACGTGGGCGGTTATGACACGGAGATTTACACATGGTCCGGCCCCAACGGCCTCACCGAGACCCTGTGGGTGGCCACGAACTTTCCCGATTACAAATCCATCAGGACCGAACTCGCCAGGCTGGACCGGTTCAACGCTTCCGGCCCGCACAAGGGCGCGCAACCGGAATTAAGCGCCCTTCCGGGCATGGTCGTGAAAACCGAAAATGCCGCGGGCGGCCGCAAAGTCACCATCACCCTCATCTCGGCCAGGGTGGAACCCGTGGACGCCTCGCTGTTTGAACTGCCCGCCGATTATACGCCGTGGAAACCGCCGGTCGTGCAGGTGACAACCCCGGCGACGACGCCAACGAATGCCCAACCTCCTTCCAAGCCTTGAAATGGAACACACATCCGCGCACTTTTGCAATCGGTGGACTGGGTGATGCACGAAGACAAGCGAGGATGGCTACCTCAACGAAAGATGCATTTGTCCGCGCTTGATTTTCATCCAGTGTTGAAGCACTTTGTCTCCCAAGGTTAACGCAACAAGAGAAAGGAACTATAAATTATGGCACATGAACTACCGCCCCTGCCCTATCCCAAGGAGGCTCTGGAACCACACATTGACGCGCTGACGATGGAAATCCATCACGACCGCCATCACAAGGCTTATGTGGACAATCTCAACAAAGCCATCGCCGGCAACGCCGCCCTGGAGGCCAAATCTCTGGATGCGCTCATCGGCGACCTCGCGTCCGTGCCGGACAACCTTCGCACTCCGGTTCGCAACAACGGCGGCGGCGTTTGGAACCACTCTTTCTTCTGGAAGCTGCTCGCGCCCCATGCCGGAGGCGCTCCCACCGGCAGGCTCGGCGACGCCATCAAGACCACGTTCGGCTCGTTCGCCGATTTTCAGGCGAAGTTCGAAGCGGCGGGCATCGGGCGTTTTGGCAGTGGCTGGGTGTGGCTCATCTCGCACGCCGGCAAGCTGGAGATCGCTTCGACGCCAAACCAGGACAATCCGCTCATGGGCAAGGCCATTTCCGGCATCGAAGGCAAGCCGCTGCTGGTCGTGGATGTCTGGGAACACGCTTATTACCTGAAATACCAAAACAAGCGCGCGGATTATCTCAAGGCAATCTGGAACGTGATTGATTGGAACGCCGTCGCGAAGAATTACTAGGCCGGAAACGGTTTCAAGTTCAGAGGCCGCGCTGGTAAAAACCGGCGCGGCCTTTCGCTTTCGCCGGTGGCGTCAAACAAAAATCTTTTGTCGCGCGCGGCAACGGGTATTTTCCGGTCATGCCGCGACACGAAAACACGCCATCAAGGGAAAACTCCCTTTTGCAGCGGATGTTTGTCGTGTGCGTGATCTGCCTCGCCATTTTCCAGTTCTCCGAAAACACCGCCGACATTGACCTCTGGGGCCACGTCCTCTTTGGACAGGAATTTCTGCACACCGGCCATCTCGCGCGCACCGAACCGTATTCGTGGACCGCCAACGGCCAGCCGTGGATCAACCACGAAATCATCGCCGAGGTCGCGCTCGCGCTCGCGCACCGCGCGCTCGGCGGCACGGGGCTGCTGCTGTTGAAAATGGCCGTGGGCCTGCTCACCTTCGGCATCGCATTGTCGGTCGCGGGCAGGCAAATGAAATCCAGAACGCGTCTGATCGCGTGGGCTTTCGGCGCGCTGGCAGTCGTGGAGATTTCCTACGGCTTCGCCGCGCGCCCGCAAATCTTCACCGCGCTCGCGCTCGCCGCCGAGCTGTGGATTCTCGCCGCAATTCATCGCGGACGCCGGCGCTGGGCGTTTGCGCTGCCGCCGCTTTTTGCCGTGTGGATCAACACGCATGGCGGTGCGCTTGCCGGCATTGTTTTGCTGTTCGTCGCCGCCGCCGCCACAATGGCGCAGGGATTTTGCAGCCGGATTGCGCCGGAATTTCTCCGCCGGCGCATCGCCGCACCCGCGCCGGCCGGTGTCATCGTGGTGCTGGCAATTTCCTGCGTGGCTTCTGCGGCGGCTCTGCTGGTGAATCCCTATGGCTTTGAACTCGTCCGCTGGCTCGCCGAAAGCGTGATGTGGCTGCGCCCACAAATCGCGGAATGGAATCCTGTCCAATTCAATGGCGACCACGCGGCCTTTTTCCTATGCGTCGCCATCGCCGCCGCTGGATTTCTATTTTCGCGCCGCCCGGTCGCGCTGTGGGAACTGGCCGTGACCGGCGCTCTCGGCTTCATGGCGTTCCGTTCCGCGCGCCACACGCCGCTGTTTTGCATCGCAGCGATCGCCTTCGCGCCGCCACACCTCGCAGACGCGCTGGAACGTTTCAGGAATTCCTTCGCGCGATTGACGGAACTGTTCCGCAACATTTCCGTGCAAAAGTCTGCCACGGCATTGCTCGCCATCACCTCGATGGGAATTCTTTTTTCCGCCGGCACGCTGCACAAGGAGCGGGCGTGGACAATGGAAGTTCCGCGCAAGGAATTTCCCGTTGCCGCGCTGGAATTCATCCAGCAGCATAGGCTGCACGGCAACCTGATCTCGTTCTTTGACTGGGGCGAAGAGTGCATCTGGGAGTTGCCGGACAGCCGCGTTTCGATTGATGGCCGGCTGGACACCTGCTATCCGCGCGGAGTTTTTGACGCGAACTGGAATTTCTACAACGCCGAGCCGTTCCGTCAGCCCGCGCTGAATCTGGAGCAGGCCGATTTTGCCCTGCTGCCGCCGAAAATGGCCGGGGCAGTGATGCTGTGGAAAGACTGCGGCTGGCAGCCGGTCTACTCCGACGACACGGCGGTGGTGCTGGTGAAAGACATGAAGCAGTTTCCGATGCTCGCCGGTTTGCAGTCCACCATGCGGGGTTCCGCCGAAAGCGTCAAGGGCCGGGCCGCTTTTCCGGACGCGCCGTCCGCACAAATCGCCGGTCCGTGAACTTCAAGAAGCGGTCACGCCGCGTTTGATGGTTTCGACGCGGTTTTTTTTGCCCAGAACGACGACAAGCGGTTTCCAATTCCGGGCTTCTTTTTGGCTGAAGACGGCGAAATTCATGATGGTCAGCAAATCACCCTTCTTGCCGAGATGCGAAACCGCGCCGTTCAGGATGATTGCGCCGGAGCCGCGTTTGCCCTTGATGGCATAGGTTTCAAACCGTTCACCGTTGGCCATGTTGCCGCAGAGGATTTTTTCATATTCCTGCAGGCCGCATTTTTCCATCAGGTCGGCGGCAATCGTGAGGCTGCCTTCGTATTCAACGTTGCCGCCCGTCACCGTGGCGCGGTGGATTTTCGATTTGAGCAAAATTATTTGCATGAGCCTTGAGTATAACGCGGACCCCGGTTACTTCAACTTGAGAAAATTCCGCATGATCTGCCGGCCGTTTTCCGTGAGGATGCTTTCGGGATGGAATTGCACGCCCCAAATCGGCAGCGTCCGGTGCCGCACACCCATGATTTCAGCCTCGTCGCTCTCGGCGGTGATTTCGAGGCAGTCCGGCACCGTGTCGCGTTTGATGACGAGTGAATGGTAGCGCGTGGCGGTGAAGGGATTTGGCATTCCCTCGAACAAATCCTTTCCGTTGTGCCTGATCGGGGAGGTTTTGCCGTGCATCATGCGGTAATTCACGACAACCTCGGCGCCGAACGTGTGGCCGATGCATTGATGGCCAAGGCAGACGCCAAAAATGGGAATGCCCTCCTTCGAAAATGTGCGGATGACGTCGTTCGAAAGGCCGGATTCGCGCGGCGAGCACGGGCCGGGCGACACCAGAATGCGCTCCGGCTTCAACGCGCGGATGGCGTCGAGCGTGATTTCATCGTTGCGCCGGACCTGCAAATCCGCGCCCAGTTCGCCGAGATACTGGACGAGGTTGTAGGTGAACGAATCGTAATTGTCTATGACCAGAACCATCTTGATTTTTCAGTTTGAAATTTCATCAAGCACGCCGCGAATCAAATCTTCAGGAACGCGCTGATTCCATCTCACTTTACCGATTTTTTCAGCAAGGACAAATTTGATTTCGCCGCCGCTGACCTTTTTGTCGAGGCGCATGGCGTCCAGCAGCTTTTGGCGCTTTCGGGAATCCAGTCCGATTTGCACCGGCAGGCCGGCGTTGCGGAAAAGATGCTCAATCCGCTCAACGTCGCGTTCCGGCAAACCGAGGATTTTGCGGGACAATTTTGCTGCGGCGACCTGACCGATGGAAATCGCCTCGCCGTGCAAATACGTTCCGTAGCCGGAAATATTTTCGATGGCGTGGCCGATGGTGTGGCCGAAATTCAGAATGGCGCGCAGTCCGCCCTCGGTTTCGTCCTTGCCGACAACCTTCGCCTTGATTTCGCAGCAGCGCGCAATCACCGGCGAGAGGATGGCCTGGTCGCGCTTGAGGATTTTCGGCAAATGTCGCTCAAGCTGCGCGAACAATTTCACATCGTAGAGGATGCCGTATTTGATGACTTCGGCGAAACCAGCGCGGAATTCGCGTTCGGGCAGCGTTTTCAGCGCGTCCAAATCACACAGCACCAGCTTCGGCTGATAAAATGCGCCGACGAGATTTTTGCCCGCCTTCAAATTGACGCCAACCTTGCCGCCGACGGAGCTGTCCACCTGTGAGAGCAGCGTCGTCGGCACCTGCACGAACGCGATGCCGCGCAGATAGGTCGCCGCCAGAAAACCCGCCAGGTCGCCAACCACGCCGCCGCCGAGGGCCACGATGAAGGATTTACGTTCGATCCGCTGCGCCGCGAGATTGTCGTAACAGGACTGGACCGTTTTCAAACTTTTGGCGGTTTCGCCCGGCTGGACAATTGTCAGCGACGGCGCAAAGCCCGCCGCAGCGAGGGAATTGAAAACAGCCCTGGCATACCGTTTGCCGACGTTGGCGTCCGTGACAATGGCGCAGCGCGCGGTGAGTTTGAGTCGCGCGCATTCGCCGCCGACCCGGTCAATCAAGCCCGGCGCGATTTTGATGTCGTAGCTGCGATTGCCTAGTGGAACGTGAACAGTGCGCACGGGCCAAGAATAAGGATTGGCCGCAAAGTGTCAAAGGTTTGAAATTGGTTGCGGGGGTAGGATTTGAACCTACGACCTTCAGGTTATGAGCCTGACGAGCTACCGGGCTGCTCCACCCCGCGATCAGAGTTTTTTATTCTGGCAGAAAAAAAGGCCCGGCGCAAGAAGTTTCAGAACGGCCAGATGCCGTAGCAGAGCCAGTAACCCGCCAGTTTTGCATATTCCAGATAAACGCGACGCTCAATGTTCTTGTGCAACCAGTCGGCGCGCGCGATGGCAAAACGGGATGGCCGCGAATAAAACTGAATTTCCGGCGCATAATGCTCAAAACACAGCAGCGCACGCCGCGAATGATACCATGAAGTGACCAGAATCACGCGATGCGCGTTTTCCGCGCGGAGAAGCTGGATGGTGAATTGGGCGTTTTCCCTGGTTGTTCGTGACCTGCCTTCCAGTTGGATCGCATTCGCCGGCACACCAGCCTTCAGCAGAATCCGCCGGTTGATTTCGTCGTCGCCGTATCCGCTGACGATGATACGCGGCGCGGCGTGTTCTTTGAAAAGTTCCGCCGCGCGTTCCGGTCGTTCGCCGAGGCCGCCGCCCAAAACCACAATTGCATCGCCGTTCACCGGCCCGCTGTCAACACACAGAATTTTTTGTGGAAGAAAAAATGCGAGGGCTGCCAACGCCAGAACCAAAACCACCAGCGTCAGCACAAACCGCAGAATCAATTTTTTCTTCCTGATCAACGCCGCTGAACATGTCAATTCGCCCCGCGCCTGTCATTCTCATTTTTCGCGCTCAATCTCCATTGAAACCAATTCATCTCCAGTCACCAGTTCCGATGAGAACCGCCGCCGGTTCAATTGTTAATGTAAACCGGGGGCCATTGCCCTTTCGACTCAACCTGAACCCCGTCAAAGAAAAGCGGGACGCCGTTGTCGGCGTCCCGCTCAATCTCACCCAAATCCTAAAACCCGGTCAGTTATTGGTATTGCTGAGGATGTAGAAGGACTGTCCGGCAGCGCCC
>Ga0181516_10000086_pt1 | contig 94543 bp, 95 predicted proteins | sample PEATcosm2014_Bin_25_FD_121104 | JGI IMG/M metagenome (GOLD analysis project Ga0181516, IMG submission 121104) | Peatland microbial communities from MTU Mesocosm Facility, Houghton, MI, USA - PEATcosm2014_Bin01_10_metaG | ecosystem: Environmental > Terrestrial > Soil > Wetlands > Peat | place...
CTGTAAATCGTCAGTCGAGCATTATGGTGATAGTCCATTCGGTCTCCTGAGTCAGCTCTTGCTTCGACAACATTAGCTTCCCAGTTCTCGACCGAATGGACAACAACGTCCTGAAACTTCACAGCTAAAGATTGAAGAGTTCGCGCAGCCGCTTGGTTTGCGTGCGGCTCACAGGGATCTCCGTCTGCGCCTTGTCATTCATTCTTAATTGGTAGCTGGATTTGAACCACGGCACCACCTCGCGGATGTGGTCGATGTTCACCACAAACCCGCGGTGGGCGCGCCAGAAATGCGCCGGATCAAGCTGCTCCAGCAACTCTTCGAGCGTGCGGCATTTCGATTGCCCCTCGAAGTTCCGCGTGACAATGCGAATCACGCCTTCGTCGATAGCCGCGAAACAGATCTCCGCCTGGCCCACCAGCAGCAATCTGTTTTGTGCCTGCACAATCAGCTTGGCCGGCTGGGGTGTGCGGTCGGCGCCCTGCGGTCGTTTGAGCAACCGCAGCAGTGCTTCAAGCTGGGACTCGATGGGCGAATCCGTCTGCGCGCCTGTGCCGCCCCCTCCTGTTCCTCCCGCCATCCGGCCTCTCACTCGCTCAACCGCCTCGACCACGCGGCTGCGATCGAAAGGCTTCAATAGGTAATCCACGGCATTCACGTCGAAGGCGCGCACGGCGTATTGGTCATAGGCTGTGGCAAAGACAATCTGCGGCAGCGCCTCCATATCCTTGCCGGAGGTCACGCCATTCTCCGCGCCTCCTTTTTGCCGGGCGCGCTCCATCAGCTTCCGGATTACGGCAAACCCATCCAGCCCGGGCATCTGGACATCCAGAAAGACCAGATCGGGATGGTGCTCCTCGATCAGCGCCACCGCTTCGATCCCATTTGCGCCCTGCCCAACAACCTCTACGCCCCCAACGGAGTCGAGCAGGTACTTCAGCTCTTCGCGGGCCAATTGTTCGTCGTCGATGATGAGCGCGGAGATAGACATGCAGAACTTCGATTGTAGGAAGGGAATCAGGCAGGGTCAATGCCGGGTCGGAAGGGAAAATCGGCTGTCCCACCCTCGCCATCCGCCGCAGCGGATTCTTGTGGCCAGGGTGGGGTTGCAGCCGGCATCAATCCCCCAGTACGTGCAGCCGGGTAGGCATCTGATCCTTCGCCAGTTCATGGCCGCAGCGCGTGCAGTACTGGTCGGTCGCGCGCACTGTGCGGAAGCAGTTGCCGCAATTCGCCGAAAGCTGATAGTTGCACTGCGGGCAAAAGTGGAAGTCGCTCTGCACATGCGTTCCACAGGCAGGGCAGCGCGTAACCTGCGGTTGGCGCAGCAGAAAGTAAAGCACCGCTCCAATGCCGCCTGGCATCACGAAGCAAATCAGCATCCAGAACCGGGTGCTCATTCCGCGGCGCGGCGAATCCTTGCTGATGTAGCCCAGCATCAGGAAATAAAGCGCAGCGACGATGCCCCAGGAGAGGTTGAAGTAGATACGGAAGCCGAGCGGTGGCGGCGCGTGGTGCCGCTGATCGGGTGCAACCAGCCAGAAGTAGTACTCCACCAGCACAAACGCGACACTGGCAACAATGATCGACCATACCGGAATCATCCGTTCGTCTTCGTTCACGGTAATGGATTGTGGATCGCGCATAGGCAATCCCTCCAAAGGAGGGCCTTTCCAAAGTTCACAGCCAGATTAACTCTTATTTAAATGGACGGCGAAGCGAAGGAGGAAGTTGCGTCTGGCACTTTTTGGGCAGGACTTTAGTCGGCTCTTCGGAGCTTAGGGCTTGTTCCGCGACCAGCCGGCCACCAGGGCGGCGGCCAAAAGCGCAGGGCAAAGGATGCAGACCCACAGGCTGAATTGGGTGGCGATGTCGCTGAAGTGCTCGCCCCCGTTCAGGTCGTCGGCTACCCGCCAGAAAAACGGTCCCAATGCAAGAACCACCAGCAAAATAGAGGCTGTAGCCACCGCCCGGCTCCGCTTGCGGCCTGCCTTCTGATCCTGCATTACGCCCAACGAAGCCAAAACGACGCGGCGAGTCTTGTGGGCCACAGCTCGTTCGCGCCCAGCCTGATTTCCGGCCAGCGCCGAAAGCAGGTCGCGGTTGCTGTCCGCGCCCGGTCGTGCAGGACTGGGCGTGTCCTGAATTCGATCTTCGCCCAGTTCGACGGCTTTCACGTCTCCTCCTGCAGGCGCGGACTGGTGCGCTCCAGCTTGGGCTTGATCATCGCCATGCCCCTGTAAAGTCTTGATTTAACGGTAGAAAGAGGTGCCCGTGTCACCTTGGCAATTTCTTCCAACGACAGCTCTTCGTGGAATCGGAGCACTAGAACCTCGCGGTGCAGGGTATCCAGCTCCAGCAGGGCGCCCGCAATCCGCTCCCGGTCTTCCAGGTTCGCAAAATGGTCAAATGGCGTTGGCTCGCCGTCCGCGATCTCGAAGGCCATGGGCCGGTCGTCGTCGCCCTTGCCCTCGAAAAGCTCGTCCAGGCTGTTCATGGTCCGCTTCCGGCGCTGGTCGATCAGCAGGTTGCGCGCGATGGTAAAGAGCCAGGTCTCAAACCGCGCCTGGCCGTTGTACTGCGCCCCCCGCATGAGCACCCGCATCCAGACTTCCTGGAAAAGGTCCTCGGCCTGCTCGCGGTTGCCGGATAAATACAGCAGATAGCGCAGCAACCGATGCTGATAGCGAACAATCAGCTCGTCCAGCAGCCCGGCGTCCTGGCGCTTCAGCCCTGCGGAAACCGCCAGACTTTCCTGGCGAACCTGTTCATCTGCCGCAGTTGCGGTGCCGGCTACGAATAAAGACGATATTGACTCACTGCTCATCTCACTTAATTAGACGGCAAAATCCGGCCTGGGACCAGCCTAAATGCACTCTAGACGCTAAATTGGCACGGATTTCCCGCCAATGACGCTCCTGTCCGCCGCCCGCAAGGCAACTTCCACCACCTTGGCGGCCCGCCGCTCGCGCCCCTCAACTGTCTCGTAATAAAAGATTCCGAGCAAATGATTCCTTCGCTGCGTCGGCGTCAGGGCATTCCACCCTTCCAGGGCCCGCGGTTGGCGCCGAAATGCCGCTCGCAGCACCGGAGGCGGTTCTTCTTCCCCTTCCATCGCCTGCATCAGCCGTTCCGCCATCTTCTCTGCCCGCTTCAGGCGCGTTTCTTTGCCCTTCGCCTCGTCCACCCACTTGCCAATCTCTCTGCGCATCGACGGGCTCATCGCATCGAACCACTTCCGCAGTTTCCGGTCTTCCTTCAGCGCTTTTTCCAGCTCCGCGGGAATCGGCGTTGGCCGCTCCTCCATGTCCGGCTCAAGCTTAATCCGCACCTTTGCCCCGGTCCTGGCCTTCGCTCCCGCTTGCATCTTTTTGTTCACCAGCAGAAAGTGTCCTCCGCCTCGTGCCTCGGCGAACAGCGAAGTGCGAAACGGAATTCCCTCGATCTCTCCCCGGACGCGCAACCGATTGCGCACTGGCCATGCCTTTTGAATATCGAACGGAATCCGCGCAATCACCCATCCCAGCCCGTTCCGAAGCGGCTCCAGCAGAGCTGTGAAAGTCTTGGTGGCGGGCATGCGTATTCCTCTCCAGACAGCACCAGTATGCCGCCCGTAGACCGCCCAATCAAGAGGAAGATCTGAACGATGGCTCAGTTTCTGGATGGCCGATGATTCGGGAATTGGCCGAACAAGAGACTGTCCGGCGCACAGTGAGTCACTCAGGTCATGCAGTGTTTTTCTTCAAGGGAGTTCCGCAATCTGTGCTGCCGTCCCATGCGGGAATGAAACCGGCAGTCTCGGCGCATGTCTTGGGGTTGTTTCTCGCAACGCCTGATTGTGGATTTGTCTCTTTTTCAGATGAGAATTGAAATCACCAACCATCTCGGAGCCGCTTTGATCGCTCTTTGCCTGCATCGATCAAACACTTGGAGTGGCCGCACCAGGAGGTATATCCAGGTTACGCTCGGTGAAATGGTCGAGCAGGACCACATTGAGCAGCGACTTATGAACCACGATGCGGCCGTTGTATTCGATAAGGCCCAGCTTGCGGAAGCGATTCATGAAAAAGCTGACGCGGGACCGGGTGGTGCCGACCATCTCTGCCAGAGTCTCCTGCGTGATGGGCGGAATCAAGGATTCCGGTTCTCCCGGTTTGCCAAATTCGGCCAACAGCAGGAGAATTCTCGCCAATCGCTTTTCACTGGAGTTGAATAGCTGGTCGACAAGATCGGCCTGGGTTCGCATGCTCCGGGCCAGCAGAAATTTCAAGTACATTTCAGAGAAGGCGCGCTCCTCGTGCATCAGGCGGATCATCTCCTGCTTCTCTATCTTGAGCGCTGTACACAGGTCGATGGCGCTGGCAGTCGCCATATGCAGCCCACCAACGCTCGCAAGCACCTCTTCTCCAATGAACTCCCCTGCGGAGATTAGCGCGACCGTGGCCTCCTTCCCGTCGTGAGAAACCACGGTGAGTCTTGCGCGGCCCGTCTGAAGATAGAAGATGGAGTCAGCCGAGCCTCCCTGCGAAAAAAAGACCTGCTTGGGTTGCAATTGGACGACCCTTCGTCCCACACCTGCTTCCTCAAGAAACCGTTTGAGTTCGAAGGTCATGTTTCTCACCCCGAAAGAGAAGGCTGACAAGCCGACTGAATTCTACTCGATTAATCCTGAAATCATTGTACGGTCCCCAACATATTCCCAAGAAGCTTTGTACGGTATCTGACATAACTCGGTACGGCGTCTGACATAACTCGCTCTGTATCTCGGATAACTCTGTACGGTATCTTACATAGCCGGGACTCCGACTGACATCGTGCGCTTTGCCCACACTACTTATGATAGGGTTTTGTCTGAAAGCGAGGATTCATTGCGCACGAGCGGCTTTAAGAACACTCTTTTGAAGGCTCTGGATGGGAGCATAACTGAACGCCTTCGTTTGCAGCCGGTCAAGTTCGAGCTGAAGCACGAAATCGAAAATCCTGGCGACCCAATCGATCACCTCCATTTTCTCGAAGAGGGAATGGCATCGATGACAACAACGTTCAAAGATGGGTCCCAGGTCGAGGTAGGGATGTTCGGTTACGAGTCGGTCATCGGCGTCTCAGCACTCATGGGAACAAAAAAGAGTCTGAATCGCGTCTACACTCAGATTGCCGGACGTGGCTATAGCTGCCGTGTCGAGGATGCGCAAAGAGAGTTCCGCCTCGGCGGCCACTTTCAGTTTCTGGCCCTGCGCTATGTTCAGGCGCAACTCGTTCAGGCGATGCAATCCGCCGGATGCAATGCGAAACACAGCTTTGAACAGCGACTCGCTCGCTGGCTCCTCATTTGTGCGGACCGCGCGCACATCGACACGTTCAAGATTTCGCATGAGTTTCTCGCAGACATGCTTGGGGGGCGCCGTCCCACAATTTCCACGACGGCCGCGATTCTCAAGCGAAAAGGACTTATCGAGTACACTCGCGGAGAAATTCACATCCTCGACGTGCCTGGGCTCACGAAGACCTCTTGCGAGTGCTATCAGATCATCAAAGATCACCTCGACAATTACACAGAGTTTGACACCGCAACCACTGCCTAGCCGGCTTCCTCGCCCCGGCCGTACATAGGAGCCAGACCGTCGGCAACGCAGAGAACAGGTCGGCTTCGAAAGAGGCGTTTTCATTGGCGCTGGCCCGTGGTTTCATGATTCCAACGGTTTTCAGAACAGGGTCAACAACGCTCCCGATCCACAAAACGCCTAAAAATGCCTCTCGCTCACGGACCGCTGGCGAATAAACCCCACCCTCGCCCATCAGCTTCGATCTTCTACACTATCCCTCATGGAAGTCTTGTACGGTCTGCATCCGGTGGAAGAAGCCCTGAAGGTCGGACGCCGCCGCTTTGACCACGTGCTGGTGGCCCGCGAACGCGACGATCCCCGCATGGAGCGATTGCTGGTCCAGTGCCGCGAAGCCGGCGTCCGCGTCCGCCAGGAGTCGCGCGAGCAGTTGACTCTAGTAGCCCAGACGCCCGCTCATCAAGGCGTAGTCGCCTACGTCCGCCCGCAGGAGTCGCTTTCCATTGAGGACCTGTTCGAGCCTGACCCGGCCGCAAAATCAGGCGCAGCGCGCCTTCTCCTGGCCCTCGACGGCGTTGAAGATCCGCAGAATCTCGGTGCGCTGCTCCGCGTAGCCGACGGCGCAGGTGTTGACGGGGTCGTGCTCACCGAACGCCGTTCCGCACCGCTCAGCCCTGTGGCCGTAAAGGCGAGCTCCGGCGCCGCCGAGCACCTCCGCGTCGCCCGTGTCGTCAACCTCGTTCGCGCTCTGGAAGAACTCAAGCGCCAGAATCTCTGGATCATTGGTCTCGACGAGCGAGGCGAAACCGACTACGACCGCTTCGACTTCACCGGCGATTGCGTGCTCGTGCTCGGCCGCGAAGGCGCAGGCCTCCACGACCTGGTGCGCCGCACCTGCGACCACCTGCTCCGGATTCCCATGGCTGGCGGCGTCAGCTCGCTTAACGTCTCTGCCGCGGGCGCGGTCGTGCTTTACGAGGCCTTTCGCCAGCGCCGCAATGCCGCCCGCGTCGCTCTCCACTCCGCTTCAGCGGCGTCTAAACCACGCAAACAGAAAGGCTTGGGTTCATGAAGTTCTTACTTCCGCGGACGATCTCCATGTCCGTGATTGCGGCCGCCCTCACAGCCGTTCCTTCTTCCGCGCAGAGCCACGATCTGCCGCCTCCGCCTCCGCAAACCGTGCCCCAGCCATCTGAGCAACCCAGCGGCAAAGTCATATTTTCCCGTTCCATCGACGAAAACGGCCAGACCACCACTCAAACCGCCCCAGCCGCGCCTCAACTTGCCGCAGCCCCCATCGCCACGGATGCCGAGCGTCAAGCCGTCACCCTGATCGCTTTCGATATGGACGTGCACCTCCACAGCGCCGAACAGCGGATCGGGGTCCGCGCACTCGTCACCGTTCGCAACGACAGCAAATCGCCGCTCCCTCACATCCCGCTGCAAATCTCTTCCTCGCTCAACTGGGAGCGCATCCGCGTGCTCGGGCGAGAGACTGCCTTTCCCGTGGCCACGCTCAACTCCGACGTAGACCACACCGGCCAGTTGCACGAAGCCGCCGTACCGCTCCCTGTCCCGCTTGGCCCCGGCCAGAGCATCCAGCTTGATGTCACCTACTCCGGCGCCATCGCCCAATCCGCCCAGCGGCTGCTTGTCATCGGAACACCCAACGACGTCGCCCTGCGCTCAGATTGGGATGGAATCAGCGTCCCTTTTACCGGTCTGCGGGGCTTCGGCAACGTGGTCTGGTATCCCGTCTCCAGTGTGCCCGTTCTCCTCGGCGACGGCGCACGCCTCTTCGACGAGATGGGTGAGCACAAGCTGCACATGGCTGGCGCGCAATTCCGCCTCCGCCTCACCTTCGAGTTTCCGCACGGCCACGCACCCACAGTGGCGCTCCTGAATGGCCATCCCGCTCCGTTGGCCATCACCAATGTCGATAGCGCAGGCCAGGAGATAAGCGGCGTCGCCACTGCCTCCATTGACAACTCGGTTCTGGGATTTGAAGCGCCAAGCCTGTTTGTTGCCGCTCGCGCCGCACACACCGCTGCCAACACCACTCTCTGGACCCTGCCCATCGACGAACCAGCCGTGGAGTCCTGGGCCGCCGCCGCCGCCATGGTCACTCCGTTTTTGCAGGGCTGGCTTGGTCAGCGCCCCCGCTCCCACCTCACCGTCCTCGATCTGCCCGATCCTGACGACACGCCCTTTGAAACCGGCGCCTTGCTGGCCACGTCCATCCGTGAAGCACAGCCCGAGCAGTTGCAGAACATTCTTGCCCACGCTCTCACGCATGCATGGATGCAATCTCCGCGCGCCTGGCTCTCGGAAGGCGTAGCTCACTTCATGGGCACTCTTTGGGTCGAAAAGCAGCGCGGCCGGACCCGGGCTCTCGAAGAGCTCGAGGCTAACCGCCCCGCACTGGCGCTCGCTGAGCCATCCAGCCCCGGCATCAGTCCCGGCCAGCCTCTCGCTCTCGCCATTTCGCCCATCTACTACCGCACCAAGGCCACGTACGCCTTCTGGATGCTCCGCGACGTGGCTGGCGACACCGCGCTTTCCGCCGCTCTCCGTGCCTACGATCCGGTTGCCGATGCCAATCATGGCTATCTCCGCGACCACGGACCCGGCACCTTTGAAAAGCTGCTCGAACAGGCCAGCGTGCGCCGCGACCTCTCCTGGTTCTTCGCCGACTGGGTCGATGCCGATAAAGGATTGCCCGACCTCGCCATCGACAGTGTTTTTCCCTCCGCTGCCGCTGCCGGCAACTGGCTGGTTGCCGTGAATATCTCAAACTCCGGATACGCCTCTGCTGAAGTTCCGGTCACCGTCCGGTCAGATACCAACTCAGTGACCCAACGCGTCGTCGTCGCCGGCCGGAGCAAGGCCATTCAGCGGCTCCTCATTCTCGGCAAGCCCGTTGCAGTGCAGATCAACGACGGCACCGTCCCGGAAACCCAGGCCAGCGTTCACATCAATCACCTCGATGGCTCAGGAGATAACGCGCAAGCTCCTAACCAACCTCAGCCGTAAAATCTGAAATCAGCTTCCGGAGGTAGAGTGTCCCTAACCGTTCAGGAACAATTCGGTCAGATTGATATTTACGTCTTCGATCAGATCCTGCGCGGAAACATCGCCGCCGGCATGCGCGTGCTCGACGCAGGTTGCGGCTACGGGCGCAATCTCGTTCATCTGCTCCGCGAAGGCTGCGAAATCTTTGCGCTCGACGCGGATCCAAAGGGCATTGACCACGTTCGTCAACTCTCAGCTTCACTCTCCACCGGATTGCCGGAAGAGAACTTCCAGGTCGGCCCAATCGAGCACATGCCTTTTCCCGATGAGCTCGCCGACGTAGTGCTCTGCAATTCTGTTCTTCACTTCGCACGCGATGAAGACCACTTTCGCGCCCAGTTGACAGAGCTCTGGCGCGTGTTACGTCCCGGCGGCATGCTCTTCTGCCGTCTCGGTTCAAGAATCGGAATGGACTTTGAGCCGGTGCGCGCCAACATCTTCCGAGTAGGCGACGGCTCCGAGTGGTTCCTCGTGGATGAGGAGATGCTCCTGGACCTGACCGACGAACTGAACGCGGTCCTGGTCGACCCGCTGAAGACCACCATTGTTCAGGACTACCGCTGCATGACCACCTGGGTCGTTCGGAAGCGAAAGAGCCAGGACAAACCGTGATTCATTTGAAGCTGGAAAATCAAAAGGGGATCAACGGATGGCTCTCAACCCGTCCATTGATCCCCTTGCGGAATCCCCGCTTCACGCAAACAACTTCTTCAGTGCCCCATCAGGAGCCGCCCTTCTCGGGCTCCGACTCATCCTGGGGATAGCGGTCTAAGCGATCTTCGCGATTCTCCCGCTCCTCACGCTCGCGCCGCTTCTCGCGCTCTTCACGTTCCTCGCGCCCATCGCTCATAGCTTCTCCGCGATTGCGCCAGAATTCAGTTCCGGTGCCATCAAGCCTGCTCGCCAGCTTCGCTGGCCGGCGGCGCGAAGCCGCCGCAGCGGCCGCGCATGCCATGCCGGAACTTATCGCGCTCTTCCGGCGTCATCTGCTCCCAGCGCTCGGCCCACCGCCGCTGCATTCTGGAGCGGCCCGGCCCGTGTCCACCGAAACCTCCGAAGAAGATCCGGCACAAAACCAACAGTCCGAGTGCCTGCCAGAACCCAATCGGATGCCAGCCGAACAGCGCCGGCAGCAGCCAGTTCCACAAGTGCATCACCACTTCGCCGAAAATCGCCGCGAAGATAATAATCGCCGGTGGAATTAGAAAAAACATCCATTTCCTTCTCATGTAGCGTCCCTCACTTCCTCGTAATCTCGTCGTAAATGTTTTGCAAGCGCTCGCGCAGATGCAGCACCGCGTAGCGTTTGCGTGCCAGCAGCGTGTTCACATTCACGCCGCTCTCCGCCGATAAATCCGTAAAGCTGCGCCCCTCCAGTTCGTGCGCGATAAAGACTTCACGCTGCTCGCGGGGTAGCTCGCTCAGTGCAACTTCCAACGCATCGAACAGCATGTGGCGCAAGTAGAGCGCTTCCGGTCCGTCTTCGCCAGACACCAGCAGATCTTCAATCTGCAGCAACTTGCCCTCTTCGTCTTCCACCGCGATATCCGCAAAAGTCTCTGGCTTCTTCTTCCGAAAAAGATCCGTAATGCGATTACGCGCAACCCGAAACAGCCAGCCCGTCACGTAGTCAATCGGCTTCAGCATGCGATAGGCTTCTGTCAGTTCAAAGAAGACCTCCTGGAGAAGATCTTCCACATCAGACTCATCGGGCACCCGCTTCCGGATGAAATTGCGCAGCCGCGGGCGTTCTTCCGCGATCACTTCGGAGATCTGCCGGTCTTGCTCGATCATCGAGACCACGCTCACTGGGTCATCCATCCATCCGTTCCTGAAGACGGATGAGAGCCGCAGATATTGTAGAGGTTTTGAATTAGTGAAGCCGGCGTGTGCGTGTCAGGGCTGGTGGGCAACTTAAATCGCGCTTTTCAATCCATTTAGCTGCAACAAGATTGCCGCGGCAGGATCGATAGTCATCGTCCGCTAGATCTTTTGCAGATTGGCGAACTTCTCCATCAGCTTCTTCATCCCGTGTCGACTGAACAGCACGGTCAGCTTGGCATCTTCGCCGTCGCCCTCGCGCATCAGCACCGTGCCTTCGCCGTACTTCGAATGACGCACGCGCTGACCCTTCTTCAACCCCGCCGCGCCGCGAGATTCCGGATTCTCCATCGCTGGCCGCGCCAGCGCACCGGGCTTGCCAATGCCCGCTTTGCCGCCGAAGAAGCGCGCAATGTTGTCAATCGAGTCCGGCTTGCCCTGCAGTGCCGGAGCTTCCGTGCCCTTACTCTTTGGACTGGATTCCTGACTCGAAGAAGGAGCCTTCGCCGTCATCCACGAAGCCACAAAGGGCCTGGCGCCCGAGCTCTTCTTGCCTGCGGCGGCCGGGTTGTAGGCTTCCTGGCTCTCGTCTTCGTAGTTGTAGTGCTGCCCATCGAAGTCGCCGGAACGGGAGTGCGCAGGTCGCCGTCCCGCTCCGTAGGCAGGCGTTGACCACGCAGGGCTGCGTCCGCCCAGGTTCTCGATCAACTGGCTCGGAACCTCTTCAAGGAAGCGTGAAGGAATGCTCAACTCCGGCGCATCGTTCCCGTAACGGCGCCTGTAGTGCGCGCGCGTAAGAATCAGAGTGTTCATCGCCCGAGTCATGCCCACATAACAAAGGCGCCGCTCCTCTTCGAGCTCCTCCGGATTTTAGAGCGTGCGCGAGTGCGGAAACAGACCCTCTTCAAGTCCCGCCAGAAACACCAGCGGAAACTCCAGCCCCTTGGCTGCGTGCAGCGTCATCAACGTGACGCGGGAGTTGGGATCGTACTGGTCTGTGTCCGATGCGAGGGCAGCGTGGTCAAGGAACTCGGCCAGCGTTTCGCCCCGTACCTCCGCGTCGTGTGCCGCGTTCGCAAGTTCCTTCAGGTTCTCAATCCGGCTGAACGATTCCGGAGATCCCTCAGCTTCCAACGCCTTGATGTATCCTGTGCGGTCAATCAGGAAACGGATCAGCTCAGGAAGAGTAGCGGAATCTCCTGGAACCCTGAATGCGGGCTTCTCACCGGAATTCTGCTCCGTCTCTGAATCTGTTTGAGATTCCGCCTCGGCCGCCTTCTTCGGCATCGTCAGGAACGGACGCCTGGGCCGCTCTGCGAACGGCGAGAAGTTCGAAGCGTCGAGCAACGGAATCTGATTCTCATTGCCGCCGAAGTCGAAGTTTGTGGCGGAGTCGGCGCTGGCCGCGTCCGGGCTGGTTGAGGTAGGTTTGGCCGATTCCGCCGTAGCAGAGCCATATTCAAAGCCGGTGTCAGCATCTTCGTCCTGCCCTGTTTCGCCGGAGAGCTTGCCTGCGAAATCGGGGTCCATCATGGCCTGTGCATCAAGGATGAGCTGCCGGAACTGTTCAATAGCCATCAGCGCGCGCGAGGAGATGAGGCGGTTCGCGATAACCGCGCCCAAAGCGTCCCAAGTGGAGGAGCCGGTTTCCAGAGCCTGCCTCTCCAGCGTTTCAAGCGTCGTCTTGCCGATGCCGCGCGCCGGAGTATTGATAACCCGTTGCAGCGCCATCGAGTCGTGCGGATTGCGCACCAGCCGCAGGTAGCCAAGCATATCCTTGATCTCGGCGCGCTCGTAAAAGCTGAAGCCGCCGACCATGGTGTAGCTGATGTTGTAGCGCCGCAGCGCCTCTTCCACCAGGCGCGACTGCGAATTGGTTCGATACAGAACCGCGCAGTGCGCCTCTCCGGCGTTTGACGATTCGGACGAGTTTGCCTGACGAAGAAATGTCTGAATACGGTCGGCGATAAAAAGGGCTTCGTTTTCCCCGTCAGGCGCCTCGTAATAACCGATGAGGCTTCCGCCCTGCCGGTCAGTCCAAAGCGTCTTGCCCTTGCGGCGAAGATTGTTGGCAACCACCGCGCCGGCAGCCTCCAGAATCACCTGCGTCGATCGATAATTTTGTTCAAGGCGCACGATGCGAGCATTGGGAAAGTCCTTTTCGAATTCCAGAATGTTGCGGATATCCGCACCGCGCCAGGAATAGATGCTCTGGTCCTCGTCGCCAACAGCGCAGACATTCTTCTGCTCGCCGGCCAGGAGTTTCATCAGTTCGTACTGCGGGCGGTTGGTGTCCTGGTACTCGTCCACCAGCAGGTAGCGATAGCGCCGCTGGTAGCGCTCACGGGCTTCGCTTGAAACCTTCAGCAGTCGCACAGCCTCAAGCAGCAGATCGTCGAAGTCGAGTGCATTGTTCTTGCGCAATTCCGCTTGGTAGCCCTTGAAGATGTGGGCGATGCGCTCGCTGTTCGGATCTTTCGATGCAAGGTAATACTCCTGTGGATCGACCATGTGATTCTTGGCCCAGGAGATGCGGCCCAGGACCGTGCGTGGAGTCAGTTGCTTGGTATCGAGCCCCATCCGGCGCATGCTCTGTTTCACAATGCCCTGCTGGTCGTTCTCGTCGTAGATAGCAAAAGAGCGGGTGAGTCCCTCGTTGCCCACTTTGAGAGCTTCAATGTCGCGCCGCAGGAAGCGTACGCAGAGAGAATGGAAGGTGGCGATCAGCGGCTTGGCCAGCGAGGCGTGGCCCAGCAATTTGTCGACGCGCTCGCCCATCGCGCTGGCGGCCTTGTTGGTGAAAGTGACGGCCAGAATCGAATCGGGCGCGACGCCCTTCTCCTGGATGAGCCAGGCGATCCGGCTGGTAATGACGCGGGTTTTGCCCGAACCAGCCCCCGCAAGAATGAGGAGGGGCCCCTCGGTAGCCTCGACCGCGGCTCGCTGTTCGGGATTCAAGTTGGAGAGGAGCGGCTGCAAGGCGAATATCCAGAAGGGAAGCGTCCTTTATCCAGTGTATCGTTCGGGACTGTGGCTGCGCCGGGATGGGGTGTAGGCAACTCGGTTGGACGCACGTCCCAGCGCTATTCTAGAGGCACAATGACAAATGCGAATCAACCGCGGCGGCGGGTAGCCGTCTATTGCGGATCGGCCGATGGACGCAACCCGGCATTTCGCGCAGAAGCGACCGCGCTGGGAAAGGCGATTGCCACGGCAAAGCTGGGGCTGGTGTATGGCGGAGCGAATGTTGGGCTGATGGGCGCGGTGGCCGATGCGGCGCTGGCGGCGGGAGCTGAAGTGATTGGAGTCTTGCCCGCTGTGCTGGCCGGCAAAGAGATCGCTCATGCAGGCCTGACCGCGCTCGAAATAGTTCCAACAATGCACGAACGCAAAGCCCGCATGGCTGAGTTGGCTGATGCATTTCTGGTGCTGCCGGGCGGCTACGGAACCCTCGACGAGTTAATGGAAGCAATTACATGGGCGCAGATTGGGCTGCACGCCAAGCCCTGCATCCTGATCAATACCCTGGGTTATTGGGATGGTCTGCTTGTATTTCTTGATTCCACTGTTGCTGCGGGTTTCCTCAAGGCGGGGAACCGGCAGTTGTTGCGTGTTGCTGCGAGTGCTGCGGTCGCCGTGAGGATGGTTGCCGGCAGGTAAGAGTAGCGGCACTCTTTCGCTGTATCATTCTGCTATGTCCGTCAAGCTCCGCTGGGGAGTTCTCAGCACCGCAAATATCGGCCTCAAGAAAGTGCTCCCTGCGATGCAGCAGGGAGAACACACTACCGTTGTCGCAATCGCTTCGCGCGATTTGGCGAAAGCCACGCAAGCGGCGGCCGCTCTCGATATTCCCACGGCCTACGGCTCATATGAAGAGCTTCTCTCCGACCCCAATGTCGACGCGATTTACAATCCCCTGCCCAACCAATTTCACATCCCCTGGACCATCAAGGCTGCCGAGGCCGGCAAGCACGTTCTGTGCGAGAAGCCCATCGGCCTCACTGTGGCTGAAGCCAAGACGCTTCTTGAAGTTCGCGCCCGGACCGGGGTCAAGATCTGCGAAGCCTTCATGATTCGCAGCTTTCCGCAGTGGCTCCGTCTCCGCGAACTGCTGAACGAAGGGCGGATTGGGGACCTGCGGTCGATCACCGGTTTCTTCAGCTACTTCAATGCGAACCCGACGAATATCCGCAACAAAATGGAGAGCGGAGGCGGAGGGGTTTACGACATTGGATGCTATCTGATCCACGCCTCGCGCTACGCCTTCAGGGAGGAGCCCACACGCGTGGTCGCGTGCCTCGACCGCGATCCAGCGATGCATATCGACCGGTTGGCCTCGGCGATTCTCGAGTTTCCCGGTGGACATTCAATCTTTACCTGCAGCACACAGCTGATTCCCTATCAGCGCATCCATTTTCTGGGCACGCGCGGCCGTATCGAACTGGAGATCCCGTTCAATGCTCCACCGGACCGGCCCACTCGCCTGTTTATCGACAACAATGGCGATCTTACTGGAGGGGGAATCACGACCGAGATCTTTCCAGCGTGCGATCAATACACGCTGCAGGGAGAGGCTTTCGCAATGGCCGTCCGCGAAGGCACTGAGGCACCCGTTTCCCTTGAAGACTCGATCGGAAACATGGCCGTGATTGAAGCCATGTTCAACTCCGCCAAATCAGGTCAATGGGTCACTCCGCAGCGATAAGCGATCGACCGCAACGAAGAAGAAAGATATTCGTAAGATATTGCTGACTTAGGGAACGAAGCACGGGATGGCGAAGGGCTCGGGATTTCTTGCTCGGTTTCGTAGCTCGAGGTGAAGGTAGTCCAGCACACTCGTCTTACCTGACTCATCCTATAGGAATCGCAGACGAACGACCGGTGCGAGAGATAGCCCGTACCGGCCCAGTGTTCTAATTGCCGCAACTCACTTGGATGCAGCGGCCTTTCTTTGCGCTTCCCAACGACGCTTGACCGCCTCGGCGATACGCTTGCGGCCTTCTGGGGAGAGGTTTCTCTTCTTCCTTCTCTTTGCAGTTTTCTTTGCAGGCTTTTGGGCGGCGGGTGCGACTGCTCCTACTGTCTTTCTTGGCCGGCCGACCCTCTTCTTTGGCGCTGCTGTGGAGCCGCTCAGCAGCGCGCGCACCTGTTTCAGCAAGGCTATCTCACGATCGACAGATGCCACTATCTCCGATACTCCCATAAATCCTCCATGTGGTCAGGGCGAACAATTCGGCCCTCGCGAGGCTAAGTCAGCGCGCAGCGCAAGATAAGCTATTCGCCACAAGATACGATAGACGCTTGCATTTCGATTTGCAAATGAAAAGGCGCCCTGAATTCCGCAGGCTACAGTTATTCCCCCCAAAAAGGCATTATCTTCCGTCGCGAACAAAGGCCAGATGTTACTCGAAGAGATAACTCCAAATGTTTGGAAGTATATGTAATTACCAGTCAATAATTTGTAGTCAGCACTTTCCGTTTGCGCCGGGTCTGCGTGACTCCATCGGCAGAGCGGGTCATTCATCAAATCAAGCTGGAGAAATCTATCTGAGTTTTTGAGTTTGCCAGGGCAGGTTGAAGAGTACATTGCAACTTGCTCTTCCGCTCGTCAATTTCAGGCGATTGGCTCGGGCGATGCGCTGCATGGGCAGGTCGCGTCTGGTTCACTGCTGCTTTGACGCTTGTTTAACCCGCGAGGCGCATTCCTTCAGGTCGAGGCAGAATGCATCGACGCGCGCAAGGTCGGTGTCCCAGGCAAACATGATGCGCGCAGCTCCGCCAATGAAGGTGTAGAATTTCCATCCGCGTTCGCGAATCCCGTCAAGTATTTCCTCTGCCGCCTCAAGAAAGACCGCATTCGCATCCACCGGGGCAGCGACGCGCACGCCTGGAATGCCGGCAACCTGCGCGGCGAAATGCCGGGCGCATTCATTGGCGTGGGAGGCGTTGCGCAGCCATGCGCCGCTCTCCAGCATTCCCACCCAGGGAGCGGAGAGGAAGCGCATCTTCGAAGCCAACTGGCCGGCCTGCTTGCACCGGTAATCGAAATCCGCGGCCAGTTTGCGGTCGAAAAACAGAACCGCCTCTCCCACCGCCATGCCGTTCTTGGTGCCGCCAAAGCAGAGGACATCCACGCCGCTCTTCCATGTCATCTCCGCCGGCCGGCACCCGAGGCTTGCGCAGGCATTGGCGAAACGCGCACCGTCCATATGCAGAGAGAGTCCATGGGTCCTGCATTCATCGGATATCGAGCCCAACTCCGCCAGTGAATAAACACGACCCGTCTCGGTAGATTGGGTGATGGTAACGGCGCGTGGCTTGGGGTAGTGAATATCCTGGCGCTTTGTTGCGAGTTCGTGGATCGCGGCGGGAGCAAGTTTGCCGTCCGCGCTGGGAGCCACCAGGAGCTTCGATCCGTTCGAGAAGAACTCCGGGGCGCCGCACTCATCGGTCTCAACGTGAGCCTGATCGCAACAGATTACACCGTGGTATGACTGGCAAAGCGAGGCCAACGCAAGCGAATTGGCTGCGGTGCCGTTGAAGACAAAGTAGACTTCGCACTCGGTCTCGAACAGTTCGCGAAATGCGTCCGCGGCCTTGGCCGTCCAGGGGTCGTCTCCATAAGACGTTACGTGCCCTTGATTGGCGGCTTCGCAAGCCCGCCACGCTTCGGGACAGATCCCTGCGTAGTTGTCGCTGGCGAACTGCTGGATCAAATCTTCGGAATCAATATTGGTCATAGCTTGGTCCTTTTTCGATTGCGGCTCGGGGAATGAGGGCAGATCTTGCAGCTGAACAGGTACTTTGGTCATGGATCGCTGCCGATCCCGGTATTGCGAGTCGAGCCAGGATTGAATTAGCGGATACAGGTTTCGAGGGTCCAGCCAGCCGGTCGAGGAAGTGTTGTTTTGTCGCGTAAGTAATAGGAAATATTGAGAAATTGTTTCGGATACGGCTGACGGTGGCCCTTATTCCCATGCAGCTTTCCGCCGACCATATCGGGTCGCATGAGAAAGCCACTTGAGCGGCAGCCATTGTGATTTCCCACTTTTCCGCGCTTTTCCTTCCTTCTCCCAATCATATAACCTGCAGAATCGGTTGCTTTTGCAAAGAGAGGGACGTGGATGCGGAACCAGTCTTCCGTGCCCCGAAAGTGTCATTGACCCGATTTATTCTTTTCTTTAAGTTACGTAGATCAAGGGTTTTAGGTATTTCGATCCGCAGTACGAAGAGCAAGAACAGACCGGGATCGCCTCAATGTGAGCAAGCTCCGGTCTGAGGAGGAACGATGATTCTGCCAGTGATCCAAATTGCAGCGATAGCAGTTGCCGCAGTCTGTCTGAGCGGCTTCAGTGCCAGTGTTCGCCGTCGGAATTCACAGTCCTGGGATTCGCTTGTAGCACGGTTGCGCCTGGACTGCGGTACTCGCCGGCTGGGCGATCAATCCATTTGGAATGGAGATTTGAACGTAACACCGGAAGAGAAGTGGCAGCTTATTCGCGGCGCTCATGGGCTTTGGACGATATATGAAAACGCTCGTGTCATGCTCGAGATGGCCGACTATGCGGCCCGCAACAGTGACACGGTTGACCCCGAGTTGCTTGCGACCCTGCGCAGTGACGCCATGCAAATCAGAGTTTGCGTTCTGACGGCCCTTGCAAAGTATGCATTCAGCCAGGTGAATGAAGGCATCTGCGTTAATGTGTCTCGCGCCGTGTCGACGTATACCGAGATGGCCGCACGAACCACGGAACTGCTGCAAATGAATGGCAGGAACATGGTTCCCAACTTCGTACCAGCGATGTAATCTAGTCCCCTCCTCCACAAAAAAGCCCCGGCCAAGGCCGGGGCTTTTTTCGTGCGAGATACCACAGTGGACTTGATGCGTTCCGCGGTTTCACAACCACTGCAACCGGGATTCGCTTAGGAGCAGGTGCTTCTTCCCGGAGAACACGGCGCCTTGGCCGCTTTCATCCTGGTTCTTGCAACCTTCCTTCTTTTCTAAAAGCTGACCTTACGGCCAGGAAACCATGTGAGCTGAATTGAGGTGTTAGTTACCGTCTGGACGCCAGGCACATAGATGGGGGCCCTATACCGCTCAAAGGTGAAGTCGCCACGGACCTCCAAGTCTTGGCCGAAGCGCTTTACTAACTGGAAATTGAGATCGTTCAGAGTAGTGCCGCCAAGGATGAAATCCTTTGAGGCTTTCTGATTGCGCACCCCGACTTGAAGCCATTCATTACCGCTGAGGTGATAAGTAATCCATCCCTGGCCGCCTTTGTCCTCGCGTCCAATCCAGTCGCCGAACAGTTGACCTTTGTTGGTGTAGCCCTGCACCTGGACTACCTCCCAGTATTGATATCGGCCGCCGATACTTCCCATATAGGAGGGAGTTGAGTCGATGGACGAATCGGTGTCGACGCCTTCAACGCGCAGATCCAGCTTGGGGATGCCGGGGACATGTGAGAGATAAAAGCCTGGCCTAAAAGCGCCGTGCAGAGGCTTAAACAGAGGACTCACCGTGTCGTGCGCCTCCATATCGGTGTAAAGGGTGAGCCAGTTGTGCGGGAAGGGTAAGCGATAACTGAAATCGAAGGCGCCGAAGCGGGCGCCGGGATCTTGAGCGCTAAACTTTGTTGTGGGATTGACAGCGTCAAAGCTGAAGAAGCTGCGCAGGAAGGTGTGAAGGTTCACCGGCTCATGCCCCTTGCCTCCCCAGATCACTGTGCGCTCAAATCCGAACTCGAGGTCGCGCGTGGGCCTGAAGCTGACCTTTTCAACATGGACCCAAGGATCGTTGGGATCAGTGTGCCCCTTGAGAGATCCCACTAGGAACTCATAGCGGAAGGGACCGAGGACGCGGGAGAGCCCGGGCACCTGCAACGGCTCGACACGGTCAATATGGAAGGCGTAAATGTTCTCGGCGTTGTCGGAGTATGCCATGGCAGCGCCCTGACCGGGGCCCAGCCATTCGTCCTGTTTGCCGACGGAGACTACATGATTGAGCAGGTGCACCGAAGCGTAAGCCTCGATCAGCCGCCCATTGGTGGTTACGGCAATTGGTCCAAGTGGGATGGTCGCTTGGTTGTACGGGAGGTTAGTTGCGGGGTTGATAAAGGGAACGACGTCCACGGTGGAAAGCGTCTGTGCCAGCGCGGTGGAGTAGCCAACTGCCGAAGGCGCGCCCTGAAACTCGCCACGCGCATACAGCAGGAACCGGCCCGCGGACGCATATCCGCTAAGGCCGGAATAGTTATTGATACCAAGCTCGAAAGGCCGGCCATAGTCGTTGATGACTGTAGAGCCGAGATGAAAGCTGTCGTGTAGCGGCGTTCCGCTAATGGCACGCACCACTGAGTATGACGATTCAAGTTCAACTCGCCCAGTCTCCGTCGGGCATGGACCCGGTGTATCCAAATGCAACTCCCGCGTGAGCGCTTTGTTCAGATCCTGAGCCTCGACCGCAGTTGAATCTCCGTACAGCTCCGCGTCCTCGATCTGAGCGCTGGTTTCTTCCAGCATGTGACCTACGCTGGCGCGCGTCCACGGACGCATTCCCATGTACACATTGCCCGCATAGCCCATGGCATAAAGTCGAGTTACCGCCGGATAAACCCAACTGTCGATGGAGATATAAGCCGAACCCGCCCTTGAGGTATCGCAATTCGCGGCGGATCTGTCAGGTGCGTATGCCGCCTGCTGAACTGTCTGTGTCGATGCCAGTTGTTGCGCCGCCAGGTGGAAAGTGGCTATTTGGAAAGACCCCGCGGCTAAGAGTGCAATGCCGTACCGAAAGGCAGGAGATTTCCTCTCAAATGTATCCAGGCTCATATCATTCAATCAGTATTTGGCGCGTTGTGAGCGCATGGCACCGTTCTAGTCCACTAATCAGTGAATATCCGGCAATTTTCTCAGATGCATTTGTGCCGAGGGGTTTGTAAGAGACCTTCTTCAAGAAACCTATCCTCCCTGATTTGTTTTGGCAGAGCGTGATGCCGAATCAATCGAGCGCCTCGACTTCGTCCCTATCCGGTTCATCCTGGAATTTGATAACACGTTTCAAGAGGTGGGTACTAGGGTTATAGTCCTGGACGATTTCTTTGAGGGCGACGACAAGCCGGCCTGTATCGCGGGCCTCGCATATATTGCGGAGCGAATCGAGCCATGTCAGCATGTCCTCTCCCGGCAAGCCATTCCCCACGAAGATCCGAATCTTCTCGTGGCCGGTTGGAATTGTGTCTTCAAGCAACGTGCTAAGCTCCTCGTATAACTTCTCCCCTGGCCGCATGCCCGTAAATTCGATTTTGATATCTTCATTCGGCTTAAGTCCAGACAACAAAATCAGATTCTTGGCGAGATCCACTATCTTCACCGGGTGCCCCATGTCCAGGACGCAAATCTGTCCGCCTTCCCCGATTGCCGAAGCCTGCAGCACAAGCTGACATGCCTCGGGAATCGTCATGAAGAAGCGGCGCATCTCAGGATGTGTAACAGTGACGGGGCCGCCGGTCGCGATCTGTCGCTTGAAGGTAGGAATGACGCTGCCGTTTGATCCGAGTACATTGCCAAATCGGACTGCCACATACTTTGTCCGGCCGTTTTGCAGGGTTAGCAGAAGCAGTTCGGCAATGCGCTTGGTGGCGCCCATAACATTGGTTGGTCGAACGGCCTTGTCGGACGAGATCATGACGAAGTCCTCGACACCGTGTTCTGCAGCAGCGTCGGCCACATTGTAGGTTCCAATGACATTGTTTTCGATCGCTTCAAAAACGTGCGCCTCCATCAGGGGCACATGCTTGTAGGCGGCGGCATGATAGACCACCAATGGTCGGTAAAGATCAAGCACATCGTCCAGTCGAGCGCGGTTCTGGATGCTTCCAATTTCGGGGTAGAAAGGTACCGTCGGGAATGCCTGGTGCATTTCCTGCTCGATATCGAACAGCGGTGATTCGGCGATATCGAATCCAACAATTCCGGCCGGTTGAAAGCGTGCGATCTGCCGGCATAGTTCAGAGCCGATAGACCCCGCCGCCCCGGTGACGAGAATGACCTTGTTTCTGAGCGTACTGCTGATCTGATTGCCTTCAAGGCGCAATGGGGTGCGGCCCAGGAGATCCTCCACAGCCACCTCCCGGATTTGGCCAACCAAGCCTCGATTCTCGATCATCTCGCCCAACCCAGGTACTGTTTTGCATTCCGCTCCCGCCGCATGGCACAGTTCCAGAATCCTGGTCATCTTGGCGCCCGTGGCGGAAGGAATGGCAATCAGAATGAGATGGACCTGGTGGTCTCTTACCATTGACGCAATATTGTCTCCCCCTCCGAGGACGGTTACGCCTGCAACGCGCAAGCCCTTCTTTTCCGCCTGATCGTCCACGAAACCCACGACGCGATACGCCAATTTGGGATTGTTTCGGATCTCTTTGAGCAGCGTCATTCCCGCGTCGCCCGCACCATAAATCAATGCGTTCTGTCCCGGTGTCCTGCTGTTCCGTGCGCCTGCCATGACCTCCTGCGTCATACGCGCCGCCAGTCGCAGCCCGCTTGTGGCCAGGAAACAAACGATCAGATCGAGCGCGTATATCGATCGCGGGAACCCTGAAGGTCCTGTCGTGACAATTAGAACGCAACTCACGGCCGAGGCAACAAGGTTGCCGACTGCGACCCGGACGACATCGGCCGCGGACACATACCTCCACAACCCCCGATCCAGCTTCGCTGCGCGGAAGACGACAATCTTCACCACGATCCAGATCGGCAGTGCAAAGGTTAAGTAGTGCAGGTATTGCTTTGGCACGCCAAAATCGAATCGGAGTAGAAAACCTGCTACGCCCGAGCATACGAACACCCCGATCTGAAGTGCCCAGATGATGGGTCTCCGCCAAGCTTTAAGGCCTTCCATGCTGCCACTTTTTCCACGCATAGTCTGTTACCTACCCTTCAAACCCCAGGTGCCCCATTTACGCAGGGCACCCTGTTCCTTGAATTTCCGGTTAAACATGCTCCAACGCGAGTAGCAAATTAGTAAACGAAATCGGCCTGGGACATCCGTCAGCACATTTTGAATGTTGTGCATGGGCCTCACCGCCTTGCGGCCAGAGTGCCCAGTATGCGTGCCACGCGTAGAAACACAGGAGCATCGTCCTGTGCGGCTTCGCCGGCGAAAATCGAATCTAAACCGGCATCAGTTGCGCGCGAGTTGCTGAGGCACGAAAAGACGGTGGTTGGATTGGGGACTTCGTGAGCGGCGCGCTAGGCGAGCTGATCCGCAAACCGCTCAAGACCGTTATCAGCAGTGCCACGTTAATGCTTTATGCCCTCGCCGCGAAAAACCTTGATGATCGTCATGCCAATAATTTTGAGATCGAACTTGAAAGACTGCCGCTTCAGATACTCAAAATCGAACTGTACCTTGACCGGAATCGGCAGTTCATCGCGTCCGTTCACCTGCGCCCAACCGGTCAGCCCGGGAGTGAGCAGGTGAATCCCGCGTTCAGTCCGAAGAGCCACAAGGTCATCCTGATTAAACAGCGCTGGGCGAGGTCCGACAAGGCTCAGGTCGCCCTGCAAAATGGAAAGTAGCTGAGGCAGCTCATCAAGACTGCTACGTCGCAAGAATCCGCCGATTGGTGTGAGGTACGATTGAGGATCGCTGAACAGATGAGTGGCAACCTCTGGAGCATTAGTGCGCATGCTGCGAAACTTCGCCATTCGAAAGATGCGGTTCCCGCGTCCAACACGGTCAGACCAATAAAGCACCGGGCCCTTCGAGGTCAACCTGACGGCAATTGCGATCATGGCCATCGGGACTAACAATCCGACCAGCAGAACACTGCCCAGGATAATGTCTAACAAACGCTTCATGGTCCAATACCGATCGCAATGCAGAAGCACTTGCTTCTCATCGGAACTCTTTACACCGCGTCGCGCCTTCTCCGCTGTGATCTCCAATAGTCCAATCTCCATCAGATGTCGTTCTCTCTAGTTGCACCCGCACGTTAACGAGTCAGCAACCGAAGACGTCCCGGCAATCCCGATCGACTCAACCTTCGGCCGCCAGATACTAGATTGTTGGATCAACCAGACAATCTCCCCCAGATGATTCAAGCTTTTTCACATGCAAAGTTGTGGATCGTCCTCAGGATAGGTCCTTGCGGATGCTTATGATTTCAGCTGGCTCAGAAAATTCAGGGCAAAAAAGCTCCAAGGGGCCCGCCGCAATGTTAATGGCATTGCGCTCACGGTCGGCTACCCACCCCCACTTATTAAAATACCTGACCGCCGATTCAATGCCACAGTAAAGCAAACGCGCACTCTTATAAGATCCCTTACCATGCTTATGTACGATAGTTACACCGGGATAGTAGACAGTAGCGTATCGTTCATGAATCCGCCTGGTTAGGTCGAGATCCTCGAAATACATGAAGAATCGTTGGTCGAACCCCTCGACCTCCTGCAAAGCCTTCCTCCTGAACATCATGAAACACCCTGAAAGGTACGGCACCGAAAGGACTCTTTTCCTGTCCATGCTCCTGAGCTCGAATGCCGCCAAACGCTTCTGGAAAACGCGCCCAAGGAACTTGGAAGATAGCCGTCTAAGTACGATATCGAGCGGGCTGGGAAGTCTCTTACACAAATTCTGAACAGATCCGTCCGGATAAAGCACCCTGGGCATCGCAAGACCCACGCACTCATTCATCTCCAGAAATGCAACAAGTTCTTCCAGCGCGGTGCCCTCAAATGTAACATCCGGATTCATTACGAGGTGATATTTTGCGGTCAATGCACTTCTGAAGGCGATATTGTGAGCGGTGCCGAACCCTACATTCTTCCCCGGATAAACATACCTTGCCCCCAAGCTAAGACATACACGCGAGAGGTCGGGAGACGGGGAGTTATCAACGACAATCACCTCAACAACCAGTCGAGAGCTTTGGCAGCAACGGACCGCCTGTGCCAATTCCTCGGGATCTGTCTGATAAGCAACAATAGATGCGGTCAGATCGCACTTATAATTCATCTCAACATCCCCAGATCTCACCGCAAGCATGTTTCTGGAACCCTCTCTCTGTTGTTCGAAATATACTCATCAACCTTGGAATGCTTCTTGAACGGAGATCGAAGCTGTAAAGATCGGAATTCCATGCTTGGTATGTCGCATTGCACCCAGGATGAAGGACAATGGAACCAAACGCGGCTTCCAGAGTTAGCGGCATCGCGGATTGGCAAATGGCCTCAGCGTCGGACCGGCTTTGCGTTCACGTTAAACGTTGTTCGGCACCAAAAGTTTCCACAATTCAGACCATGTACTAGCAAATGGTGCAGCAATCGCTCTGGCCTTCGCGCTCGCAAAAAACGTCTTGCCTGAGATTGCGCCCTTCATCAACTCTGAAAGCTGCGCCGGGCTGTCCTCCCGGAAGAAGGCTACTCTATCATAGGATCCAACCGTTTCACGGGCATACGGAAGGTCCGCAACGATGATCGGGCGCCCCGTCATTTTGAACTCCGTGATCGGCAGCCCCCAGGTTTCAAGTCTTGAGGCGAATAGCAGGCAATTCGTACGCTTATACTTTTCGCACACTGTCGCATGGTCCAGAACCCCAAGCCACTTCACACTGCGTAGATGCCTATACTTATTCACGAGCACCTTGGAAGGACGGTTAGTCAATGCATCAAGCGTCAGCCATACTTCAAAGGCTCCTACGGACTCGCGCTCCAGAATACTCGTTGCTTCAAGAATGACTTCAAAATTCTTGAATGGTCTTGGGAACGCAGGATAAAAGAATCGATAAATCCCATCATTCGTAGTTGAATCAACGTTCTTGATTGCTGCCAAAGGCGTCTCGGCGGCAGGATGCGCCACAATGACGTTGCTGAGTGCATATCGCTTTTCAAACTCCCGCCGAATCCAGTCCTGCTGCACAACGACAAGGTTGTTTTTATGAATGTTAATTCGGTATAAATATCCGTAAAGCAATACAAATGCGGCAAACCTCCAATTAACGAAAGCATCACGTAGTTGCAGGGAATAGAACGGAGCAGGATTGTGGCAATATACGGCGCGTCGTCTCGCTTTGATGTTGGGAGTCATGTCGTGCATCGAAATCCAAAGGTCGGCATTCAGCTTCTTACTGAGAGATCTTAACTGAGAGTATTCAAATCTGATCCGCCTCATCCAGGACTTCCGCACTTCGGGAAATTCGATGTACGTGACTCCTGGCACATCAAACAATTCCTTACGGTGAACTATTGCGACAATCTCATAGTCTCTACCGAAGAGCTCAACGGCAGCCCGAAGAGCCTCCTTGTAAACTACAATCGGTCCCATTTCGGCCAGGTTCACCCCCGAGAGGACGATCGTTTTCATACTCGTTCCCAGTTGCTGGAGGCAAAATCGTACTCTTTGATCACCCGCGCTGGCGAACCCGCAGCGATGCAATTCGCTGGAATGCTCCTGGAGACAACGGACTGGGCTCCTATAATAGAACCACTGCCTATAGTTACGCCTGGCAGGATAGATACAGATTCACCAATCCAGACGTTTTTCTCAATCACCACCGGGGATGAACTTAGCTGCCGGTCAACGGGCACGCTATCCGGGCTGGAATGTGAGGCGGGGCCGGAGTAACAGCCATGGTTGTGGTCGGTGATGAACACGCGGCTCGCGATCAGGACGTTATCGCCTATCGTCACGGATTCGATCGCGCCTATGTGAACAAAGTCGTTGATCTGGACTCCCTTGCCGAACTCTATTAGTGGCTTGGTGGCTGCTCCGGTGTAGAGTGCATCGATTCTGCAATAGCGGCCGGTCGTGAGGCCGGTCCCATAGTTTATGTAGCGCCTTCCTCTGATATGAATCGGCCGTCTCACCAAGCGCGCTCCTGGAAAACGGATCCATGTATAGAGGACGTCAATCCCTAATGAGAAGGCACCTAACGCTCCATACCTTTCCAGCATAGTGGTTGCATTGTCGTTTCTCATGGTCAATCTATCTTTCGGCATCTTCTGCCAACGCTTATCGCAATGGGAGAGCCGACCGCCTAATTCCTCGGCTAGCCGTTCGGCAGTTCAGAATCACGGCGTTTGGAATACGATCCCATAAAACGCACTGAAGTTCGACTCGTACACGCGATTACTGAAACGCTTCCTATAGTACGCAGTGAAGCTCTCGCCGCATATTTGCGAACCCACGAGCGCCATGAGCCTGTTTAAGATATCCAAGGCGTCGTTTTCAACCAGGTAGTCTTGCGAGAATACAATTTCGGGAACTGCACAGCGATTGGATGCAATTACGGGCTTTCCAAACAGATAGCCTTCGATTACCGGGAGGCCAAATCCCTCGCCATCTTCGCAGGTCATGAGAACCGCGTCGCAGCCCGCATAAAGCCGGACCAGTTCAAGATCGCTCACGTATCCCAACAACTCAATGTTCTTGAGACGCTTTGTGCTGATTTCATTGCGAAAGTGTTCGAGCAACGGGCCTTTACCCGCGACCACAAAAATGAAAGGTAAGTTCTCGTGTTGGGAGCGTTCCGCTGCATCAATAAGCAGGTCGATGCGAGCGCGCCGCTCAATGCTCCTGACGGAGAGAATCATGTATCTGTTTACTGGCGCTAGGTGTCGTTGACCCTGCAATCCTTGTTCTTCGAGTCGTTCGAATGGAGTTGTGCAATGAATAACGGTTGGAGCTTTTCCAGATGCCTTCAGCAACGAGTTTCTGTAAGTGAATTCCGAATCGCAATGAACATGGCCAACTCTACGATAAACAATCCGTTCGACCAAATAGAAAAACGGTGCGATCCGGCTTCCGTAGGTCTTCTTTTGATACCAGAGACCGTCGTGAACCGTAAACGCATCCGTCCTCCACCACAAGAAGAGCGACATCAGATAATTGTGGGAATGAAAAATCACATGGTAACTTCTCTTTTTCAGCCGTCTGAGCAAGACCCAGACCAGCATATTGAGGAAGAGGAACCTGGCCGGATTGTGCTTGATCCCGATTGAGACGATATCGCCCCATCGTGCGACGGAAGACTTGGAATCGAAGAACACATAATATTTACGATACCCATTCAACACATGAGCCTGAGCCGCAATCACATTTTCAACTCCGCGCTTATGCACGCGAGGATTCTGAAATCCGAAAAAGATGATCGCCCGTTTCATTCCTGCCTCAAAACACTACCATCGCTGAACAGTGGGAGTGGCCCGACGAGTGTGCAGCCGTTCAAAGGCAATAATCTGCCGTTCACAGAATCGATATAACTGCATCGGGTACGGCCGTGTATTTATCGCCAGAAGACTGAGGAAGCCGAGACGCACGTTGGGAATTGTCGCATTTCGACGGACTCTACAATTACCACTCAAAATGGAAATGCGGGAGACGAATTCTGAACAATAGGACCAGGCTCCCTCGGCACCAGGTTCGTTGAATGCTTGCGTTTTCGAACCCTTCCTTTGCGAGAGGAAAAAACAATCCAGGCTACAAAGATCAGCATCAGCCATAACTTCAGAATTCCCGCGAACTCCTGGAGCACATCGGCTTCCAGGCCTGTAACCGTCCAATACAAAGCGACAGCGACAAACAAAGCCGATGGGGATGCCTGCGAGCGCAGAGATATTCGGGATATCAAGGCGCAGATAAACCCCAGCGCGCCACAGTAAACCACCTCGCCAAAGAGGTGTCCCTGAAGATAGGCGTCTCCAAAATGAGTTGCGGCAAAGGTATTGCCCTGCGTGTTGCCCAGAAGTTGTGCCATCAACTGACCTTCATTCATCTTTGGCTTGTTTGCCCAGATCAATCTTGGCACTGCGATGAGCGCCGGCAACATCCATATTCTCGCTCCCGTGTCCAGCGGCCTGGAGATTTTTGCCGAGTCCGCTACTTTGACAATTACTGCCGCGCTAGGGAGAAGGTCGATCCGGTACAAGGCCTCGGACAATCCAGCGATCAGATAGTCCGAACGGGATATACCGGTCATATTCTCTGCCATGTCCTTCTGTGCGCCTGCAAGCGAGGACACACTGTCGACGGTCAGGTCCCCGGTACCGTGCACGATTGCCCTGTAGGAGTCCATTATGGGATAGATCAGGACGAAGGATATGATTCCGATTGCAACCCAACGCACTGGAAGTCTCTTTCGATAGATGACGTAAAGCAAGGCAACGATCGCAACATTGCGTAGGGTTAATCCCTTCTGGCCGCCAATTGCACCCCATGCGATTTCCAGAAGAAATGCCCCCCAGAATGCGTAGGAATGTGCTTTTGAGGGCTTCTGGTAGCGCAGGATGCCGAGAATGATCATTCCCCAGAATCCGAAGTCCTTGATAAAGAGCAATGGCTGTACTTCTGCCACTCTACCCGCTAACAAGTCCTGGTCCCCGACGAATCCGTACATATGATTTCGCAGCAAATACATTCGAACGATCGTCCCCAAAAGGACAAGGATCAATGCGCATGGAAAAGCACGTGCCGGTATATGTTGGCTTGCCGGCCGTGTCATTCCGATTGGCTTCGAGCGAACCATCCTAACCACGATCCAAAAGCTTGCCATGCCTAGTATCACTATTGCCAGTGTCATTGGCAGATAGTTCCATCCGGCATAGTCCGTGAACGGAGGGCCATAGTCATTACCGAGGAGCAGGAGGCCAGCAACCGGTGCCAGGCCAAAGCTAAGGTAAGCCCTAATGGATACCAGAACCGGCAAATCAACCAAAGAGTAGCCAGCGCGGCTGGAATTGTACATGAAGATTCCAAACAGGCACGTATAGCATGCAGCAAGCGCATAGAAGCGAGTCAGCCATGGCCCGTTAGCCAGCGCCAGGGCCGCACAAATGGCAAGGATAATGACAGTCAGAATGTCCAATGCCACAGCCTTGGCTTTGTCTCTCATGCGTGAAGGCCTCAATATATCGCCTGCTGCGCCTGCTCATGGCTTGCGTGCGATAGCCAGAAAATTCGGAGTGAAGATGCGGTCGGCGCCGGTGTCTCCGGTTTGCGCGGCATAGACGAGGCGCAGGGCGAACCTTGAAACCTTCCATATGAGATACCTGACAAAACTCGCGAGTCCGTGGACAACTGGCGTATCTTCGAAGGAGCGAACGCCGGCAAAGCCGGCACAACGAAGTAGCTGTCCCAGGCTACCGCTGTTCAATATCAGTTCATGAGTGAAATCTCCGTGTGCAACACAGCCCGAAAGAAACCCCTCTCCGTTCGGAAGGTGAAGGATGAAAACACCCCCAGGGGCGAGAACGCGGAACACTTCATCTACGAATTCGAAGGCTTCGTCTTTCCCGAAATGCTCCAGTATGTCAAACGCGAGCACCACATCGCAGCTTGCCGGCCTTCGGTCAGCCAGGAAATCCATTATGTCGCCCTGCTCCACCAAATCAAGGCCAAGGTCATGAGCGGTCTGTACCTGCTGGGGAGAACGATCGACTCCTTCAAGACGTTGGTATCCTGACTTTTTCAGCCAGTACAGCCAAGTCGCAAAGCCACACCCTAGATCGAGCACCCGGGTGTCTTTGTCCTTTGGGATAAGTTTCACCAACCTCTTAAAATAGGGGGCGGCACCCTGGAGACGCACGTGCACGTCCACGGAATCGACGCCATGAAGGTCGCTGAGATAGCGGCGATACAGCCTCTCTCGGTATGCTTCTCGCCCTTGTGTATTGGTAGCACTTATCATGCTCTCTCCGATTCGAACAATCTAGGCTGTAAAGATCGCCGGACGCGTCAGCACTCAGCGTTTCAAAGGCCTTGTGTCAAGGAGAAAGGCGCGCCAACGATTCCACTCACGCCACAAGTCCGGGAGAAGTGTCTGAGTCAAACAGAAGCCAAGTCGGCTCGCAATGCCGAAATTGCCCCTTCTCACGCTTAAGACAGGCAATATAGTTAGCTTCAGTGCAGGTTTCCAGTTCCCACAGCCAACGTGGGTAGAACTCAACGCGCTGGCCTAACAGCTTGCCGATTGAGTAGCCTTTGGGTTCCAGCAGCGCAAACACGTCGCGCAAGTATTCTCTTGATCCGATCCAGCGGTGATTGTATTCGAATTGAAGGATCCGGATAGCGTTTCTATCCAACATCTCCGATGCGCCAGCCATCACCTCGAAATCGTGTCCCTCCGCGTCAATCTTCAGCAGGTCGATGTTTGCAATCTCCTGTGCCTTGCAGTATGAGTCGACGGTTGTGAGGTGAACTTTCTCGCCTACAGAATGGCGATTATCGATCGGCTCCGCAAGGCTGTTTGTGCCGGCATGCCCCCCATATCCATACACATGCATGGTCGCAGTCCCAACGCTCCCGGAACATGCCTGGTTGACAAGGACGACGTTTGGTTCGGCACCAAGCCTTTGAGAAAGCTGCTTGAACGTATCACTACAAGGCTCGAAGGCATGGACATGCACAGGGGTCCCGAGGCCGGAAGCGACTTTGAGCAAGTTGCCGGTCCACTCGCCGACGTTGGCGCCCACATCGAATATCGTGATAGGAGATATCGCTGTGCGCAGACTCACTTCCTGTACCATGCCTTCTCCATTCAACTCGAACGGGGTATTATCTACATCCCCTCTTGCCACGGACATAAGAAAGCGCGAAGTGCGATAAAGATTCCTGCGACCAATCAGCGAACAGCAATTTCGCAGCACGTTCTTGACGACTTTATTCATCCCTTGCAGCCTCACTTTCAACTTGTCGAATCTGGCGCCGGCGGCGGCTCACACAGGCGGAGTGCGTAAGCCCTCCAATCCAATCTGACGAGTTCGATCAATCCGCCGATCATTGCGCATGTCCGAGTTGATCTGTCAGTCTCCCGCGGTGTTTGATTCCGGCTTGGGTCGCTTCTTCAAGGCCCAACTTCCCCGTGACCGCGTTCTGCGACGAGGAGATCACGGAGACTTAGTCCAAGCAGGCTGTGAGCCAGGATCAACATCACGAGGAAGCTGACTGAATATGCTATCGACGAAACGATCGCGGCTCCGATATAGCCATAGCGCGGAACAAGAAGATAGAGCCCGACGGCAGTTACGGCCATGCCAATGCCTTCGGCGCAGGAGGGAAGCCCCGGCCTGCCTAGCGCGCTTGCTCCGTTGTAGAGGACCTGGTTTAAGCCAATCATGACCGCACCTGGCAACAATATGCGACAGGCCAGAATCGAGCCATCAAATGCCGCCCCGAATACCAACCGGATCAGCAATGGCGCAAAGGCATAAAGTGCGCCGCAGCAAACCAGCAGCCAGATCAGCGAAGCACGAAACGATGTTCCAATCGTCGCCTTGGCGCCTTCACTGTGCTGGCTCGATCCCTTTGAAAACGTGACGATGCCAGCGGCCTGAGGAAAGACCGTTACAGCCAAAGAGAGGGTTACTGCTACTGCGTAGAAGCCCAGCTGCTGCGGCGGAACAAACAGGGACAGGATCAGTTGATCGATCCGCTGGTTGAAGTAATTTGTCAGGTTGGTTGCTTGTGTTCGGTACCCGTAATCAAGGAGCAGCGGAATTGCCGTTCGGTTCCATTGCAGGCGTGGCCTTAGGAGACGCCACACCATCGCTGAGCCCACAGCCAAGGCTGCAACGTAACCGAACAATTGCCAGAAAATAACAGAATCGAGGCTCCCGCGATGTGCGATGTACAAGCCCACAAGTCCGGCGCTATAGGTGAAAGGCGCTATAACCCGAATCAGATTGAATCGGAACAAATCCGGGAGACCTTGAAACAGGTTCGCGGGAAAGCCGCATAGGATAAACGCGGGCGTGAATAGCACGAAGATGATTCCCAGGTGCCGGACCGCAGGAGAATACTTCGCCAGCGCAAAGGAAACCACCAATAGTCCCAGTCCGACGGATAGGACACACTGGACCAGACCGATAACCGCGGCTGCGGTCGCAACCTCTGAAACCGTGAGTACCCGCCGTCCGATGTTGAAGGCGATCGTCTGATTAATTCCAAGGGCAATCAAGGTAACGATCGCCGTCGGCCAAATGATGATTGCGGCATACTCTCCGCGCCCCACCGGCCCCAGTAATCTTGCCGACAACACGCCTGTAAGGATGCCCATTCCAAGAGTGATTCCTTGGCCAATCAGCGTCGAGGAATGCAGCTCAATGAACGCGCGGATGCCGGTGGAGGGCCGGCGATGCTGCATAGTCTCGGATGCCGTCATTATTCCCGATTCTGGAACCTTGGTTAGCCGACGTTTTGTGAACAGACGATCGCGCCATTTGCCGCATTCCAGATCGAGTCTATCCAAGCCAAGTGAAGCATGTCTCAGAGAGCATGGCCAGTCGACATGCGTTCAGGAATGGAAACGGCGCCTTGAACAACGTTGCATTTCCACTTTCGTCCGCAGCCTGCGACGTAAGTTAATTCCTCGCTTACGACACGGTGAATCGTGACGCGATGGCGTCGGAATAGAACATTTTGACCGTATCCAGCGAGTAGTCGTCCAGATCCTTATCCACCAATGCGAGCTTCTTTAGGATATCGTTGGTGGCAGTGATGATGTGACAGCCAACTGCGTCGGCCTGGAACACATTCAGCAACTCGCGCGGACTTGCCCAGATCAACTCGGCATTCGGAACTTGCAGGAGCATCTCAACCGCCCTCGCCATCACCGGCACGGGGTCGCTTCCTGTGTCGGCAATGCGCCCTGCGAAAATGGAGACACATGCCGACGCGCCTCCGGCAAGAGGCGCCAATACCGACTGAACCTGGTCCAGGGTGAGGAGCGCGGTCACATTGATCTTGACTCCGTCGCTGCTAAGCCGGCGAACTACTTCGGTCGTCAATTCGCGCCTGGTATTCGTAATCGGAATTTTTACATAAACATTTTCGCCCCAGCTGGAAATGATCCGCGCCTGCCGTTCCATCTCTTCGAGGTCATCCGCCAACACTTCGAGCGAGATTGGCCGATCCGTAATCGAAGCCAGAACATCGCGCGCAAATGCCTCATAATTCTCCACTCCGGCCTTCCGCATGAGGGTCGGGTTCGTGGTGAACCCTTTAATCACAGGGTTGCGGTACATTTCCAGCATCCCGGCCTTGTCAGCACCGTCAGCGAAGATCTTGATCTTTAGCTCATCTAGAGATTTCATACTTGGATAATTCCTTTCTGTGCTCGGCTTCAAGAATCCAAGCGGCAGCCTCACGCAAGGATTTCACCACAGCATCAGCGGGCTCGGCGGGAGCTCGCTCAGCATAGCCGCAATCAATCCAAACGGTGCGGCAGCCTGCACGCTGGCCCGCCTCAATGTCCCGCCAGCGGTCGCCGATCATGTAGCTTTCTGCCAGGGAAATACCGTGTTCCGCTGCCGCGGTCAAAAGCAGTCCCGGTCTAGGTTTGCGGCATTCGCACTGGTCTCGATCATCGTGAAAGCACACATAGAAGCCGTCCAGCGGCAGGGTCTCACTGAGAGCCTTGTGCATGGCATCCACCACTGACTGACTTTGAGTGCCACGCGCCACGTCGGGCTGGTTGGTTACTACAAAGAGGAGAAAACCCTGCGCGGCTAACTCCGAAAGTGCCTCGCGGACTCCCTTCAGAACGTCGAGCCCGGCGACGGTATCCGGAGGGTGCGGCTTTCCATCGCGGATGACGACACGATTGATCACCCCGTCGCGATCCAGGAATATCGCGCCCCGGAGAGTTTGGTTTGTCAAAGCGATTCCCACTTCGTTTCTGCCTGCTTCAGCAGTGGATGAGAGACCATCAGATGCCAGACCACAGCCTGAAAGGCCTCGCTGTGCGGAGTTACATGCACTGGATTGACCGTTGGGATGATAACGCAAGCGTCCGCCACTTGCGCGGAATACCCACCGTCCCTCCCGACCACGGCCGCGATTTTAGCTCCAATCGCGCGCGCATAACGAAGCGCCTCAACCAGGTTTGGACTCACGCCCTTCTCTAGGTTGCCCCCGCCTACAGAAAACACGAGCACACAGTCGTTGCTGCGCAGATGGCTCACCCGAAGCCACGACGCAAATACTCCCGCCCACCCCTCGTCGTTGGTTCGCGCGGTGAGCTCGGAAACATTGTCGGTAGGGGCGTAAGCTTCGATGCCGGCAATTTTTCTAAAGTCGTTTACCGCGTGGGACGCGTTGGCCGCGCTTCCGCCTACCCCGAGAATGAAAAGCCGTCCGGCGCTGGCCCGTGTCTCCGCCAATATCCTGACGCAGCGCTCGATGGTCGCCGTGTCGAGCCGTTCCATGATTTGTCGAGCTTCGGAAAGAAACTGCTCACAAAAATCAGACATCGCATCTCACTTGTGTACCTTTTGCCGTAGCAAGAAACTCCGAGAGCGCGCGAATGCCCTCAAAGGAGCCTGCTTCGTAAAACCGTTCGGAAACTTCGTAAGCAGCGAGTTTGTCCTCCCGCAGCAGGTCCCGATAAACTGTCGCCAGGTCGCACGGCATATCGGGCAAGGCGCTAAACACTGAACTCCTAAAGACGCCCAATCCATAATCTATGTGGCGCATGCGCGCCGTCCGATGCTGTTTGTCGTAGGCCGCGATCCGTCCATCGCCAAACTCCACATTGCTGGAATCCCACTGCCCGGCATTGTGAAAGACGGTCATCAGTGCAGGCTTGCCCGATGCGCGGAATGCGCCCTCAACAGCAACGAAATCGCAGGGCAGGTAGGAGTCTCCGTACATGACGAAAAATGCCTCGCCGAGTTTGACAACGGCATTGCGAAGCGCTCCCGCGGTGCCAAGCGCGATAGGGCCATCCCAGGAATAATCGGCTTCCAGCCCAAATGCGCTGCCATCGCCGACGAAGTCGAGTAACTGTTCTCCCAAATACCCGAGACACAGGACAACGCGCTTTATACCTCGGTTGCGCAATAACCGTAACTGGTGGGCAACAAAAGGCTCTCCGTCAATGGGGAGAAGCGCCTTGGGAACGTTCTCCGTGAGCGGCCGCACCCGTGTCCCAAGTCCGCCCATCAGAATTGCGACTGGAAGCACTTTGTTCTCTCTGTGTCAGTGAAAGTCAGGAATGCGCAATCACGCCGCAACCTTCGAAGTCGAATCGGAAATGGACTTCGCGGAGGCCCGCCTTGTGCATAACTTGTCTCAGGCGCGTCTTGTCCTCTGTATAGAACATCAGGAATCCACCCCCGCCTGCGCCAATGAGCTTTCCTCCAAGTGCCCCGTTGCTTCTTGCCAATTCGTAGTATTGGTCGATACAGCCGTTGCTCATGCCCGTCGTTCGCTTCTTCTTATGTTCCCAATGAACATGCATGATCTCGGCAAAGCCATGCAAATCCCCCGCTTCCAGTGCAGCCTTGCTCTCGTATCCAAGCCGCTTGACGACGTGCAAATTCTCAATCATCGATTGATCGCCCTGCCTGCTGCGAGCGTCCTGGTCCTTGAGAATTTCAGAAGCATTCCTGGTGTACTTCGTAAAGAAGAGCATCAGATTGTCCTCCAGGTTATGGAGAGTCATGGGAGCAACCCGCAGGGGAGTGACTTCCACTGCGTCGTCGCAACTGTAATCGAAGCAGGTGATGCCCCCAAAGGAGGCGATGAACTGGTCTTGCTTGCCGATCGGTTCGCCCAGCAGATCGATCTCTACGTGGCAGGCCTGCTCGGCCAACTCCTTGCGCCCGACAATATTGTGTTTCATGCTATGGAGCGCCCGAAGCAGCGCTGTGGTGAAACTCCCCGACGACCCCAGACCGGTGCTGGCGGGTATATCAGACATGCTTGCGATTTCCAGATGCGGAACTCCAATATCGACGAGTTTCAGGGCCTCCCGGATAATCGGGTGCTGGATATCCTGAACGCGGTCCACAACTTCCATCTTCGAGTACTTGATAATGATCTTTTCCTCGAAGGTTTCGTGCAGAGTGATGTAGACGTACTTGTCGATTGCGGCGGCCATGACGAATCCGCCGTGATGGCGATAATAGGAGGGCAAGTCGGTTCCTCCACCGCCAAGTGAAATCCGCATGGGGCTGCGCGTGATGATCATCGCGAGGCCTCCGCATAAACTGCCTCGACAATCCGAAGCGCGGCCTGAGCATCGCGAATCCCCGGGCACGGATCGCGATGCAATCGAATGTCATCCAGAAAGTCGGAGAACTCCCTCGCCCAGGAGTTGTCCGCCATCGGGTACTCCCAGATTGTCGTGTCGGGCGGTCCCATTTCAGGCTGCATCTGGTAGAACGCCAACCGCTCGGTGCCGTAGCTGCCACCCAGGCCGCTGATTTCCAGTTTTCCCATTCGGCCACATATTTCGAGAGAAAATGTGTTCTTCCATTCCGTCCATGACGCATGAAGGAATGCCGTTTGCCCCGTCGGTGTCTTCAAGGTCAAGAAAGCATTATCCTCCACTGGCATATCCCAGAAATAGGTTGCGATCTGTCCGTTCACGCCGCTGAAATCACCAAGGAACCACCGTGCCAGGTCGATCAGATGGACGCCCTGATCGAGCAATTCGCCGCCGCCGGAGATGCGGGAATCTGCTCGCCACTCCCGTTCGTAACCAGGGCGACCGCCATGGCCGTATCGGCCGCGCACGAACATCATTTGGCCAAGCACGCCTGAGTCGAATATCTTTCGCGATTGCTGCAAGGCCCGATGATAGCGGTGGTTGAAGCCGACCCGCACTTGCACCTTGGCTCGTTCAGCTTCCCGGAGGACCGGTTCCAGTTCTCCCGCGCACCTGGCGCCTGGCTTTTCGATAAGGACATGTTTGCCACACCCAGCGGCAACTTCCGCAATTGGGGCAAGCTGATCGTGTGTAGTTGCGACAATTACGATTTCAACTTCTGGGTGCTCCGCTGCAACTCGCCAATCGGTCAGAGCCTGTGCTCCAGGAAAGCGCTCAGCCAGATCCTGCGCACGGTCGGCTTGGGTGTCGCAGCAGAATAACAAGCGGCAATTGCCAAGCGCCTTGGCGCGTTTTTGACCGATGAGTCCGCATCCGACGATTGCAACTGCTGGGCGGCTATCCATTGGACCATTCCCTTCCTCGATCGTTCGGCACAATCCTCCGCAGTGTGTAAATGTCCGTTGTTCTCAAATCGTCAACGTGCTGGCGCAGATTTCTCCAGGTATCCCAAACTGCGCTGATCAGTTTTCCTGTGATTCCGGCTGAACTCTCTGAGGCCAGATAGACGACCAATTCGGCTGCAATCCCTGGATCGGTTGCTCCAGCTGCAACCGTTTTGGCAATCTTGTCGAACTCATCGCGTCCCACCCTGTCGACTCCTGCGCTCAGGGTCGCCTGTAACATTTCGGTGTTCATCGCTCCAGGAGCGACGCAATTGACGCGAATACCGAAATCGGATACCTCCGCCGCGATTGTTTCGCTGAACCGTACAAGTCCACATTTCGCTGTGGCGTACGCCGAGAAGCGGGGCCGCGGCGAGGTAGCGCCGCCGCCAGAAAGATTGATTATGCTGCCTCCGCCACTGGTTCGCATCCACTCGATAGCAAGCCGGCAGAGTCCGGCGGGAGCCAATAGGTTAATTTGAATGGCATCCCGCCACTCTCCCCAATCGTTATCCGCAATTGTCCCAATGGGACCTATGATTCCGGCGTTATTGACCAGTATGTCGATCCGCGGCCAGATTCTTCGCGCTTCGCTAACAATCGCCTGCGGCGCACCGGGCTCTGTGAGATCTGCCGCAAGCAGATGTACGGATTGCATTCCTCCACGGGATGCCAGCAGCCGGCTCGCGACGCCCCGCAGATTCTCTTCAGAGCGCGCAACCAATAAGACGTCCGCGCCAGCTGCCCAAAAAGCGTGGGCAATCGCCACGCCCAAACCGCGAGAAGCGCCGGTGATGATCGCCCGTTTGCCTTCGAGTTCCGCACTCCTAGTCAAGCTCGGGATTACAGTACCCATTGGTTTCCCTGGAGAAATGCGGCGGTCTTTTCGACTGCCTGACGTATTGATAGGCGCGGCTTCCACCCCAGACTCTGTATCCGGCCGCATTTCAGAAAGATGAACGGGTTATCCCCAATCCATCCCCGCTCGCCTCCCGCGTAGGTTCGCCGGGGATTGAGGCGCAAAAAGGAAACGATGCAATCGATCGACTCGTTCACCGTGCAGTATTCGTCCGTTCCAAGGTTAAATATGTTGACCTTTTTATCAGCCCGCTCCAATGCCAGAAGCACGGCATCCAGGCAATCCTGGACATAAAGATAGGACTTCCGCTGCTTCCCGTTTCCCAGGATATGGAGATCTTCCGGGTGCTCAATTAGCTGCTTGTAGAAGTCGAATACATGGCCGTGCGTGTAGCGCTCTCCCATGATGGAAACAAAGCGGAAGATCCAAGCCTGCATTCCGAATGCCTCGCAGTAGGCTGAAATCAATCCTTCCGCGGCCAGCTTCGAACTGGCGTAGAGCGATGTCTGAATCGGGAATGGCGCGTCCTCCGGCGTAGGAATTACTTCGGACTCTCCATATACTGAACCTGTCGAAGAAAACACGATCCGCTTCACGCCGCAGTCCTTCATGGCCTCGAGCACGTTGGCAGTGCCGATCGTATTTTGCTCCAGGTCCTTTCGAGGGTGGTCTGGACCATTGCGCACATCGGCGTTTGCCGCCAGGTGAAAGACGGTGTCCACACCCGCCATCGCCGTCCTTAACTGATCCGGATCCAGCAAATCCCCTTTGCAGAACTCGAACGCACCCGAGCGCAGCGCGTCTTCTAGGAACTCCATTCTGCCGGTGGAACAATTATCGAATCCGCGAACTCTATAACCTTCTTTTAGAAGACGGTCGGTCAGGTTACTGCCAATGAAGCCGGCGGCACCGGTAATCAGGACCAGCTTATCCTTCATGTGAACTTTTACGCGCTTTCTTTGTAGGCGAATCGCCGCGGGCAGCGGCCATTTGTATGATGAGAGCTTTCAGCGTAGAGGCTTTTGGCCGTCGACAATGAGAGAACAGTGCCGCCGGGAAACATAGTCCATGCTCGCAACCGCTACCACGTCCGGATTTCCGGGATAGTTTGACGCAGTTGGGCTACGGTCAATAAACGCGCCGGTCTTTGTGCAATACACAAGGGGAACAGGCAGAAATCCGCAGAGCTGGAGTATTGTGCTGAGAGAGTAAACAGTCCATCTGGTCTTGTGTTTTGTAGGATCGGTGAACGGCATCTTGGGGTCCGGAAAGCCGATAGGCTCCGGTTTCATATAAGTCCTGAGGTCAGGATCTGGAACACAGGTGCGGATAACAGCACCTGGGCGCATGATGCGCATGCACTCTCTAAAGAGTGATGCCGCTTCATCGAGGAATAAGTGCTCGAAGAAATGTTCGGAGTAAATAAAATCAAATGATTCGTCGGCAAATGGAAGCGCATCTCCGGATGCGTAGGTAAAAGAGCGAAATTCCGTCAACTCGTAGGCGCCTGAGAGGACCTCACCAGATTTCCGATTCCGGCGCATCTTGCCGAGTTTCGAAAATGCAATATCGATTAGAAATCGGAGGCTCTTGCCCTTCAGCTTATTCAGGAGTGAGATTGGTTGCGAAGATCTGTCGCCAAGGTGAATCCAACTCGGATCAGCAAAAACATGAACGATTGTTGGGTCCATGTTTTCGAATCGTCCTGCTCCGAGCTGGAGACGAAGCGGCATAAGCAATATCTCTCCTCACACATGAACGCTTTAGCCATTGCCTTTCCGCCTGTGGCGAAAGTCGGTTTTTGCAAAGGCCGTCTTTGTACACCTATTGCAGTCAATGGGTTGGAAGTAGAAGTCTCCTGATTCTGGACTGTCTCCACAGGCTCCTACGGCTCTCCCTGAGGATGATTACTTGCGAGGAATTGCAATATCCAAGCTGACATCAGATCGCAAATAGTCATGTTGCATTGGATACCGCCGCGCCAGGTCGGCGGAAAGTGTATCCCAAGCAGCACCATTTCTCGGTTGGACCAGACATCACTCCGATTCCGGATCCAATAAATCCGGGAGCGGTCTCACCTAGGTTTTCCATCCACCATGCTTTATTAAAGAATATCTCGACTACTTCTTGGTCGCGGGCTTCATGGCAAAAAAACGTGCAGCCCGGTTGCAATTTGCGCCACGTATGGCAAAGCACGCTGCGCACAGACTCAGGAAGATCGGCGTCCTCTATGATGAGGGCAAATTTCTCGGTGGCATCCCGGCTTGGAAGAGTATCGTCGAAGTATCCCTTAACAAACTCACATACATCAAGGACGCCATAGCGTCTCACATTTGCTCGAACCTCATCGATGGTTCCGCAATACTGACCTTGCTCATACGCTAAAATCTGACCATCGTAGAGTTGATGAACTGGCACCGTGGGCGCAGGCAATCCTTCAAATGAGTCAAATACAACTAGCCGTCGGTTTGTCAGTGCGCATGCGAGGGAAAGACTCGCACTTGACAACCCTTTATAGCAGCCGAATTCAGCAATACCCCCTTCTATTGCCGGCGGTATTTGCAAGAGTTCAGTGGCGATCCGAACATGTTCGAGAAAAGAACTTGCGCTTCCAGGGTGACGCGCATTACGCATGAGTTTCCACAAAAGAGTTAGTTTCTGAGTCAAGCGAATTCCGTATTGCTCCCGACATTCGGTACGCAGGAGTGCATTTACCACCCACCATGGTTGCAACAGCCTGTCTCCGATCGCTACCATCTTTGCTCCTCGTCGGCTCGGATCTTTTCACACTCGGTCGCCCTTCGCCTCATTGTAACCAGGCGATAATCGATCTTGGATTACAGTCTAGATCTCCTCACGGAGTCTCCGCTCCCACACCGCTCCCACGCGAAACCCCGGCCAGAAGGGGCGATCGTCGGCATCTGTCAATGTATCGATTCCCTTCTCCAAGACGCGCATTGCGATCGGCCACTCACGCAGCAAATGCTCCTGCCAAGACAAACCCAATTCTTGACAGCGGCTCCTGCCCGTGCCGGCGATTAGCTCCCGCTCGGACGCATGACTCAGATAGTAGCCCGCTTTTTCCACGAGTTCCTTTTGACTGGAGAAAAGCCCCGCACCTACGCCGTCACCGAAGAGGTATTCGTGCTCGCTGGTGCGCTCGGCAAGCATGAACGTTCCGATTCCGGTAATCTCATACGACCGACCGGTGGACTCATTGCGGTTTTCCCTCGACAGAAAACAAAGTGCGATCGAAGCGCGACCAATCGCTTCAATGTAGTCCTCGCTAGGCAGGCGCTGCGTGCCCCGCAGTCTGTGATTTTTGGCCCTATGCCATCCACTGCCGTAGAGCGATACCGAGTGGCGAGCCTCGATGAGCGCGCTGACAAACTCCTCTGTGTGCGGCTCCCAATGGCCGACAAAGATCATCTCAGAACCCTGGGTATCGCTGCCATGCACATTCAGGGCTGTTTTCGTATGGTAATCGCGATCAAATCCCATGCCTACACGAATCGCAGGAACGCCATATCGATCCCGCAGCTCGCGAACATTGAACCGATTCGTCGTCAGGTATAAGTCGTAGTAACGGGCGCCGAGACGATGGAGCCAGAGGAGGGAAGGTCGAGCCATGGCATCGTCGGTGCCGTAGTAGATCAGCGCTCCCGCGTGCCGCTTGATGGCCTTCAACGTCGACGGGTACAGCCAGAGTTCGCCATCGACGATCACGTAGTCCGGCTTTGATTCTTTGGCGGCTTCGACAAGAGCTTCGTTTGCGCGGCGAACCGAACGCCCTAAATAAGCGCGGCTGTTCACTCTTTTTTGCAACAGAGATTCACCCAGGGCCGAACGGCTGTCGAATGCCTTCAATTGTATTCCCGGCATCGCGGCGAATGTTCTGTAACGGGTGACGTTTGTTCGCGGCGCGCCGATCCCCATATAGTCATCCATTGAATGCACGTACAAAATAGATTTAGTGGGAATCGCAAGCTCCTGCTGGGACTGGCGCACACCTTGCTGCCCTCCGACTGCATCGCCAGATCGATGCAGTCCTTGCGATCGAGCATTGGAGCGATCCTGCACCGTCCCGGATTCAACCGTGCAATCGAGAACAGTTTCTCCCAATTTCTCCGCCACTAAGTCCTCCTCTATGCCTATAAACGCTTCGATGTATCGGCCTGCCGATCAGCCGGAAGAAGTCTGCGTCCGTTGCCGCAAAGGCCGGTGTCAAGAGCCGGCCCCGGCCATCCAATGACGTTGGATGGCAATGGCAACGGGCATCCCTTGTTCCCAATGCAAGGTTGCAACTGCCTTCTCAGGCGCCGATTACCTTCCGCCGTGAGAGCGCGGATTTCAGATCCTGGAGTTCCCTGGCGCGATCTGGATCGGAAAGGACCAACTGCTTCCACCATGGGAACAGCGCCAGCAGGCATGCTCCGAGGAAGCCAAACCCGGTTGTGAGTATCATCAGGCTTGCGCGTCTCGGAGATGTCTTCCTTTCCGGCTCGATTGCCGGTTCCACTACCTGAATGACTGCAGCATCTTTTGCCTCATCCATGCGGGCAGCGTCGTATTGTTTGATTAATAAATCGAAAAGTGTCTGCCTATACTCCAATTCGTGTTCGGCGCGCAAATATGCGAGCCCCGCGCTCGGAACATTCTCAAGTCCCAGATTGGCAATTCCCGGCGTGTGATTGCGCTGCTCCAGGCGCGTTTGCTCGGCCTGAAGAGAAGCCAATTCTCGCTCCGCCAATTGCACCTCGGGATTTTGCTCAGTCGAATACGAACGCAAGGCCTGCACTTCAACTTGTTTGGCGGCAACTTGCGCGCGCAGTGCGCCCAGGCCCTCGATCAACGCTTTTGCCTGTGCGTCCAACTGGACGAGACCGTTTTTCTGCTGGACCTCTTGAAAGGCAAGCGCGGCCGCGACTAATTCCTCTTTGGCCTGCTTCAACTGTTGCTCGTAGAAGAGCCGCCTTTGCGAAGCCTCGGTTACGGCGAGGGTTTGCGAGAGGATCCGCAGTTCGTCCGTATAGGCGTTGGCTATCCGGGCAGCGCGCTTTCTGTCCTTATCCGTAATGGAGATTGCGATGAATCCGCTCTTTTCCGATTCGATATCCGTATTTTCCTGCAACTCCATGCGGGCGGCCGTCAAATCCCGGGCATGGTATGCGTTTGCCAGTTGAAATTTCCCTATGATGGCGTCTGCGAGCGGCCGTGACTCCAGCAGCCCGATGTAGAGATCATTGGGGTTCTTGAGGCTGATTCCCGTTCCCGCCGCCGCGGCCAATGCACCGGCCCCGGAGTTCGCCAGTTGACTCATCATGATCGTCGCCGCCGACTGATTCTGTTTTGGTGTCATGATCCTGGTTGTCGCCGTATACCGCACCGGCAATAAGAAGCAGAGAATCAGACCGATCAGGATGGCCAGTCCGGTAAGCTTCGCGATCAACCACTTCCGGTGAGCAAGCTGCGTCAGCAACTCGAGGAGGCTGAACTCGTATTCACCGACCGCCGGCTCCGATGCGGAGACGCCGTCACTAGTCACTTCGGCTTCATCGATAGGGGGGTAATGCCCGGTCATTGGTAGAGCCTTCACTTAATCACGCTGAGCGCGGCTGCGGTTAGGGCCAGTTGTGACATGAACTGAGTCGTTTGCAGGAATTCGTTCATTGCCGACGACACTCTCAGCTTCTCCGGGACAACTATTGCGTCCCCAGGCAACAGCCTCAGGTTTTCGTAGCTGCCGTGGGAGTGAATGTTGCGGGATTGGCGGCTGACGACTCTCCCATCCGCGCGGATTACAAACATGCGCTTTTGATCTGCATCGCGAGTGGCGCCGCCGGCATCGCTCAAATAACTGATGAGCCGCTCTCCGGTTCTGTAGCGAAAGGCATTGGCGTTGTACACTGCGCCGGCCACCTGAACCGTGCTGAGCCGAGGCGGGATATAAAAGGCGTCCCCATCCTCGAGTGGGAAGTCGGGAATGTCCGCGGTGGCTGCTGCGTCAGGCTTCATGTTCAGAACCACCCGGCCAGTAGCCTTGATCGTTGTGAGCCGGGCTAACACAGCCTGCTGCATGGCGAGTTGCGTCTGTTGATCCGCACCGGTTTGACCGGTCTGCGGTGTCGCGTTCGCGTACTTAGTGACCAGTTCTCTTTGCATCTGCTCGGAGGACTGCTGAAGCTGCGCTTCCTGTGCCATGCGCGTCGAAACGCGGGTGAATATCGAGGCGTAGAGGTAAGAGTGCTGGGTTAGGCCTCCGGCTTTCTCCACAACATCTCTCAAGGTCTCTCCGGGATTCACGCGGTAAACGCCGGGCGCATTTACTTCGCCGCCTACCCGGATAAAGGATGCGTGCTTCTCCATGGGCAGTTCAAGGTCGGCCCGCGAAAAAATTGTGACGACGTCTCCGGGCTTCAATAGCTGGTTGTCGGCGGATGCGTGATTGTCGAGTGCATCCCCGAGATTGAACGGAATAAGACGGGAGCTGAGATCGCGCTCGTCGAGGCGCTCGATCAGCGCATATTCCCAGTTGATCTCCGCGCTGTTCTGACCGATGGCGGACACTGTCTTGGAGCCCGCGTTTTCGGGTTGATCCGTTCGAGGGTTTTCCATCGTATCCGTGCGCGGATTTCCGAATGCATCAGTGCGCGGGTTGCCGAACGCATCCGTCCGCTGGTTGTCCAATTTCTCCGGCACCAGATTGCTAGATGCAAATGTGCGCGGGCTGGTGAAGGGATTTTGCGGTTCGGGCCGGACCAGATGGTTCTGCTGGTTCCAATAGTCGCGCGTGATCAGAAAGGCGCGAGAGGGAACGAGGTCCGAGACGTGCATCCCATCTTTCCAAGGATACAGGCCGGGCTGAGCAACACTTCCTCGCAGGGTTACTGCGTTGGCGAACTTCGGCGAAAGCGGAAATATTCGCAGCAGGTCTCCATCTTTGAGCGGACGAGCCAGGCCCGGCGCGTCCAGCGCGAATTCTTCAACTTCGCGGCTGCTGTGGTCTTCAATCCGCTCCAGCACAGCGCGTTGGGCGTCGGCGAGGCTGGTCAATCCACCGGACTCTTCAAGGGCGCCTCCAACTGTTGCCTCCCCTTTCAGCTCGTAAATGCCAGGCTGATTCACATCGCCGCTGATGGCGATCTGGGGCCCAATCGCGGGAATGAAGATGACATCGCCCGGCAGCAGCCGCACATCGTGGGATTTGTCGCCCTTTTCTATCAGATCGTAGATATCGAATTCGGTTGCGGTGCGGCCTTCGCGCTGCAATTGAATTCGGCGCATGGTTCCGGTTGCCGATGGGCCCCCGGAGGTAAGGAGCGCGTCCACCAGGGTGCTGAGCGAACTGACCGTGTAGGCGCCTGGCTGCCGGGCGTCGCCCAGGACAAAGATCTGGATGGAACGAAGCTCGCCCAGAGTAACATTCAGTTCAAAGTCCTTGAACAGCGCGCTGATTGCCGCGCGCAGATAGGCCTCTACCTGCGCATAGCGCAAGCCGGCCACGGTCAAGGTTCCTACCCGGGGCAGATTGATCTGACCGTTCCGGTCCACGGTTACGCGAGAATCCAGTTCGATCTTACCCCAGGCACGGATAAGCAGTTGGTCTCCCGGTCCCAATACATAGTCCGCAGGCACCGGCACATTCTCCACTGGCGCAAACGTCGTCGGAGCTTCGTCGAATAGTTGACGGCCGTAAACCGGAAGCGGACGTCCGGTCGCATCTTCGGCATATTGCTCAAATTCAGACTTCGTGGTGAGCGGTCCAACTATCCTGGTGTGGCTAGGAGCCGCGATGGGCGCTTCCGTTGTGGAAGTCGTCGAAGTCGCCGGGGCCATCGCGCCAGGAGCGGGGTAGCCGCTCACCTGGCCCGGAGCCTGTGGAGAAGCTTGTCCCGCGCCTGCCGCCGGCGCGTTGGCAGGGACCGACTGGGTTACGCCAACCGGCGTCGTCAAGACGGATTGCCCCGCGCAAAGCGTGCCGGAAAGCAAGAGAAAGAAAGTTAGCGTCTTATTCATAGGAGGAATGCTGTCTCTTAGTTCGGGATGGCGGCTGTCGGGCGGTGGCGTGCGACCGGCGGGGCAGCAATCGTGACCGGCGAATGGCATTTCAGCGACCTGGCTCCCTGGTGGCCGGCTGACCGGCCTGTCGTTCGTAGCCCGTTGCTCTCGGGGCAAGTACATCGAGCCAAAATGCCGTATAGGCACGCTCCGCCGCGCGGCTGTCGGCGTACATGATCTTTTCTGACGAGGTATGCCGGGAAAACCAGGGATGCACCAGCACCATCGTCGTCAACGCCGCTGTAACCATGGTCGGATCCAGATTGCGGATCTTTCCCTTCTGGACATTCACCGCAAAGTATCTGTCGATGGCCGAAAATGCCGGCGAAAGACACTCGTCGCAGAAGATGTCGGCCTTCCACTGCATCTCAAGCAATGCCACTGCGATCAGCCGCAGCAACTCCGGCGAATAGTTGAGGATATCGGAAAGAAACTCCACGATCTTGGGCAACATCATTTCCGGAGCATCGCCGTCCGTCATCCCTTCCGCTACATCGCGGCGAAGCTTCACAGCTGAGCAGCGCGCGCGCAGGGCCGACCAGAAGAGATCTTCCTTGCGATCGAAATGACGAAAGATCGTATTCTCACTCACGTCGGCAAGGCGGGCAATTTCACGGGTGCTGGACCCGTGATATCCCTGGCGCGCGAACAACTGAGTCGCTGCCGCCAAAATCTTTTCCTTCTGAGTGGAACTCTTGGCTTGTAAAGGCATCTTCGCTCCTTGCGGATCAAGGCCGGAACTTTGGCGGCGAGCCATTGATGTCTCTTTCAATCCGATGGCGTTCTCTGGCACCGCCTATTTGGGCGAACTCTCGGAGCACGATTCGAATGGAGTGAGAGTAATCCTTTGCGCTTGAGGGGCCGGGTTGGCAGTCGTGCGATGTCCATTGCGCCGTGGCCGAGAAACTGGCCCACAACTCTGGCGGAAAGGCGCGCTATTCGGGTTGTGCAGGGTGGCCGCCAAGCGGGCAACGACGCCGGAATTTAGAATCTGGGAACGTCAGGGCGGATGCGACCGGCAGTGCTCGGCCTCACTCCGCTATCTGCTCCAGATCCTCGGCGCCAACCTCGATTGCGGCATACTGATTGATCATTTCAAGGGCAAGAACGAACCGCAGGCCGTTGCTCTTTCTTACCAGGACGCCCCGCACGCCCTCCATGGGGCCGTTTTTGATGCGGACTTGCTTGCCGACCACAAGCTCCCGGTACGGTTCCAAGTTTCTGCCCTGGATGCCTGAGCGGAGCAACTCGATCGCTGCGTCGGGAACCGGTACGTGCTCCCGGCTGTTGCCCACGATATGGATGACTCCTGGAGATTCGAGAACCCTGGTCCGCTGCCGGCAATTGATGTGCACAAACAGATAGGTCGGAAACAGCGGCAGTACGGTCCGGATGCGCTGGCGGTTCTTCCACACTCTGACCGTTTCATAGGTGGGCAGGAAGGACTCAACATCACGAAGCTCCAGATGCTTCACCACGGATTTTTCGTTTTGAGGAATCGTAAAGACGGCGTACCACTTGCGTTCTTCAGACGTGTGCGTTGCGGTGGCGGACGTGCCAGTACGCACATGCAATCGGCCTTCTCGAATTTGCATGCTCGTCATGCTTTTCGCATTCCCTCGGTGGGTCCGCTAAACTGCGTTGCGAGCAATTGCCGGGTTCGCGCTTTTGCCTGCATATGTGGTCCCCTGAAGACAGCCTTGCACATGGCTTCGCCATTCTGACTTAGCAAAGTCAGTGGCCAGACTGGCCTTTTCCTCGGGAAAGCTCCAAAAGCGCTGCCGAGGAAAAGGTCAGCTTGACGATCTTGTTCCGGCACCTAAAGAGTTAGATTCCTCAAACCAGTCTCCTGTCGCGACTGGCAAATGAATCGACGCACCTTATCTTTGGGTTCGCCGGAATGGCTTACGTGTGAGAGTAAGCCACTACTCTCAGAATGGGAAGTGCCAAGATGTGTTCAAGTCTGCCAATCCACGTCATAAATTCACAATTCCCAAGGAAAATGACCCTTTGCACAATCGGTAGTCGCCCGGGGCGGCATTTAGGAAAAATGGAAGCACATGCTCTTATTTCCCTGAACTCCAAGTGAACCATACCCGGCCCTCTCCGGAAACTAAGAAGCGCCACAGGAGATTGTGGCCATAAATGAGCTGACCCATCGGTTCCGCGTGGATCTCAGTCAAAGACCGTTGGGGCGAAGACTTCATGGGTTTTCTCCGACCAGCACACATTCCCGAAGTGAACGGATGGCAGGCTCTTGAAACGCGACAACGGCGGGGGAACGAGTTGCGTCCCCGATCTTGCTTACCAGGCGCTCGAAGCGGGGATCGGCTGAGAAAGGTTTCAAGAGCGGATCGGATCGAAATCCGAGACTCCAGAGCGTGCCCTCAGCGTAGGCAGTCTCCAGCCATGCAATCACTTCCTGACTGTTGCCCAGTCCCATTGAGACCATTGCCAAGGCGTACCCGTTGCTCATTCTGTTCATTTCTGAATTGTGTATAAGGTACTCGTACTTCATCCTGGCTTTGCTCTTTTCGCCTGAAATCCCGTAAGCGTAACCAAGAATCCCTTGCAGCGTGTGACTCTGCGGAAAGTCGGAGGCTGCCTTTTCCAGGCGCTCAAGGTTCGCGGAGACCGAGCCGTCCTGGATTAAGACAAGCGCCTCTACTGCGGTAACAAAGCCCCCATGTCCACCTCCGGATCTGATTTGCGCAGCCAGGTCAAGAACCTGTCGAAAGTCACCGCCCAGATACGCGGTCCAACAAAGAAAAGCGCCCAACGAGGCAACCAGGGGATTGAGCCTCCAGGCCTCCCATGCGCAGCTCTGGGCTTTGAGTATCCTGCCTTCGGCAACGTACATCGCCGCCAGCCCAGCCAAGGCAAACGAAGATGGGCGCTTGCTCAGAACCTCTTGAAATCCAGCTCGAGCCTGACGCCAGTTGCGGTTGTAAAGCATGTCGATCCAGGCTGCGGGGCACGTGGCATCCGGATGTTCGGCGTCTATCTGCGGCATTCGCCGAAGAGCCTCCACCGCGCTGGGATATGCCATTGCTACATCCATTGCATCGTTCAGGGCGCAAAAGACCATGGCATTGGCCAGGCCGGCATAGGCAGCTGCGTTACACGAGTCGTCAGCAATAGCCTTGCGGTAAAGGTCTGCGATGGCGTGGATGTTTCTTTCCGAACGTGTTTCCCACATGCCGTTGGCGGTCATGGTCAGCTCGTTCGAACTCCGCTTCCCCGACGCCAAAGTCTCTTCTGCTCTCACCAGTACCGCATGAGGTTTCTCGGCAAGACACTCAAGCCAGTGATCGATCTCTTCCTCGTACGCGAAGACGGAGCCCTTGTGCCCGCCAAAATGATGCACGGGCAGTCCGTTGCAGTCATGCCATCTCTGCACCGTCCGCAGGCTCCGGCCCAGGAACGCGGCAATGGCCTTCCAAGAATCCAGACGCTTTTTGCTCACACTTCGACCTACTTCCGTGGATCGTGCATCTCAAAATCGGACTGGACCGGCGAGAGTGAAGAATGCTTCTCTGACTGTTCCGTTTGAAGTGGAAAAGTACCATCGCACTCCAACGACAGTTCTATTGCCGTACCCGGCAGTCTCTAAACCTTGAGTCGCTAAGCAGACTGGAGATAGTTACGTAACCAAATTGTACAACTCAATGCTTGCTCTTCTGGCAGTAATTTCCATCAAACGACGCCGAGTAGCGCTTATTGACGTTAAATAACATGGAAAGTGTGTAAGTACATGCTCTCAGCCGCTTCCCCGGAACCGGCTTCGCTTAGGCGAAATCCCAGCCTCGCGTAGATGATATCCCGGTCCGTGTAAAAGGACTGTGATCGGGCTCACTCACTGCTCGACCGTGCCTCACGTTCCCTTGCCGGCACTTCTGGCTCAGCGGGCCCCGGATTAAAGCAATCAAATTAAATGACTTATAGTCTTTGCCAAGCGCCTGGGCGTATGAAGCAGCCATGTCCGCGCCAACCAACCTGAGTCACTTTGCCGTCCTCGACCAGGACCGGTATTGTATTCAGGCTGCTGTCGAGCGAACTCATACGTGCCCGCGCCTGTGGATCGGTTTCGATGTCATATTCCAGGAACTCGCGCCTGGTCCATGCCAGCCACTCGCGAAGTTCCTGCGTGTAAGGGCAGCTTGCTGTTCCAAAAAGTTCAAGCCTTGCCACGATCGAGTACCTCCAACATCTCCCGAATCTCATGATAGGCAGAGGCCTGAACCTCCTGGATTCGCGGGATGTAATCGCTGCGAACAATTACGGAAAAATCAGCGAGACCTTGACGGAGGATTTCCCCACCGTCATATCCGAGCAGGGCCACCGTCAGCAGCTTGCGTTTGCGCGCCTCTTCAAGCGCCATGACGATATTCCTCGACCCTCCGCTCGTGGAGATACCGACCGCAATATCTTCAGGCCTTGCCTGAGCAATGAGTTGTCGCAAAAAGATGACCTCGGTGCCCACATCATTGGCGAGGGCCGTGATATTCGCCGGCTCCATTGACAACGAGATCGCGGGAATGGAGTGATATCCGGCTGGAGGGTCAACGCAGTCCAGAGCCCAGTCGTTGGCGTCGGTGGCCGATCCGCCATTCCCGAAGATGATCAGCTTGCCTCCCCGCGATAGGCGCTCGTGAATGGCGAGCACGGCGTTGCCAATCTGTTCCGCCTGTTCGTCCGCCAATTGCTTTCTCAGCAGCGTATCGTCGCGCACTTTCATCTGAATCGAGGCAGTAACCTCGTCGATAACGTCGGCCGCTTCCTGCTTCGTCTGTCCCAGAAAGGGATAGAGAAACCCCGCTCGCCCAACGTCCTGTCCGAGTTCCCTGTGCTCGAAAAACACGTGCACGGTTTCCCAGAGCGTATGGTAGAAAATCTCGATCAACTCCTGGTGGAGGAATGGATCCGTAGTGGCCGGGCGAAGGGCGTACGAGCCATCGGGACCAGGCAGCGCAAACGTCATTGCATTACGAACGCGCGCCAACTCCAGGGCCTCGTGGATTTCAGGGTCGCCTTCCGGCGGGCCAAAACCCATTACGATGTCTTCGGGCCGGAGAATCGCATTGAGCCACGGGCGAAATGTCGCAGACAGATCGAGTGCGGGCAACGCGCGTTTTCCCACAATAACTGGATGCACAAACTCAACCGAAACATGCTGTGCATCGGTGGCGTAAGAACCTTTACCGAATGCCAGCAGGCGTCCGCCCGCCAGGAATCGCTCGGACATCTCCTTGCAGGCAAGAGCTAGACTCCTCGCTTCCCGAGCGAAGAAGCGCTCAAGGATTCCATTGCGCATCAATAGGCGCTTTTCCACATGCGTTGCAAGTTCGCAGGTCGTAAGCATTCGAGCCATCCTCCTAGCAGATCCGCGGCAGAGGATCGCCCACCAGCATATCGACAATCCGGCTGCCGCCGTATCGGGTATTTACCAGCAATGCGCAAGCAGGCTCTTCGTGTATTTCACCAATCATGGCCGCATCTTCTCCGCCGTCGGCGGAATAGAGCGCGTTCAGCGCCGCATCTGCATATTCGGGAGCCACTACGGCAAGCAACTGGCCTTCATTCGCAATATGCAACGGGTCGAGTCCGAGTAACTCGCACGCGCCGCGAACTTCGTCGCGAATGGGGATTTCCTCTTCAGACACGGCAATCCCAAGTCCGCAATCGCGCGCCAGCTCATTCAGAGAGGTGGCGATGCCTCCCCTGGTCGGATCGCGCATCCAGCGAATACCAGGTCCGGCGCAATTTGCCATCGCTTCCACAAAGGGCAGCACGGAACGGGTATCCGAACACAAAGCTGCCTCCAATTCCAACTCGTTTCGCGCCAGAAGAATGGTGATGCCGTGGTCCCCGATCGGTCCGGACAGGAGAATCTTGTCGCCGGGACGAACGGATCGCGGATCCAATTGGACGTGCGGTATCGGCCGTCCGATGCCCGTAGTTGTGATGTACATGCCGTCGGCTTTGCCGCGTTCGACAACCTTAGTGTCCCCGCCGACAACAGGGACTCCGGCCCGACGGAGAGCTTTGGCCATTGCCCGAATCTCTTCTTCCAGAATGGAGGTTGGCAACCCCTCCTCGAGCACAAATGTCGTCACCATCGCCTGGCATCGGGCGCCCGAAACTGCCAGATCATTCATTGTCCCATTCACGGCGAGTTCACCAATTGAGCCGCCGGGAAACCTGAGTGGCTTGACGACGAAGCTGTCGGTCGTAATCACCACCGCAACACTGTCGATCATAACCTTGGCACTATCTCCAAGGGTCGCTCTCGAGTCAACGTAAAGAAGTGGGACAAACAGATCCTCAACAAGTCTGCGGCTGGCCTTTCCGCCGGCTCCATGCGCCATCTCGATCTGCGGGTCGTGGAAGCGAACAGAGTCCGCGCCATCAGCGGCAGGTTTTCCGTTCAGGCCATTGAGCTGATGCTGGACACCATTGCCGTTGTCTTGCGGTGTTCGTAGCTGAAATACGCTGCACATGAACCCTCCGTAGAAACCATCAAGGCGCCGATCGGATGCTCCGGAGTGCATTCCTTTCCGAACAGCTTGCACTGCGCTGGTTTCAAGACACCTTTGAGTACTTCTCCACATTGCGCAGCTTTGGGATCGGCGACCCTTGTGCCGGGAATCGGAAAGCGCCGTTCCGCGTCCCAGTCCGCGTATCCGTCGCGAATCTTCAGCGCCGATTGAGAGATGAATCCCAAGCCGCGCCATTCAAAATACGGGCGAAGCTGAAATACCTCCGCCATCACTTTCAGCGCGGCAGCATTCCCTTCCCACGGCACAACGCGCTTGTACTGGTTCTCGACGCGCGCCTCGCCCGCATCAAGTTGGCGAAGAAGCATGACGATGGATTGGAGTAGATCGAGAGGCTCGAACCCCGAGGTAACCACCGGCTTGCCTTCGTTCTTTGCAATCCATTCATAGGGGCGGCAACCAATCACCGTGGAGACATGGCCCGGCCCGATGAATCCATCCAGGCGCATATCCGGGGAATCGAGAATTGCGCGGATAGCTGGAATGATTGTTACGTGATTGCAAAAAACCGAGAAATTCCGGATGTTCTCGTCTCTTGCGCGCATCAGCGTAAGCGCGGTGGAAGGGGCAGTAGTTTCGAACCCGATGGCAAAGAACATGACATGCTTTTCGGGATTTTTCCTGGCCAGTTGAAGCGCATCCGCTGGCGAGTACACGATGCGCACATCGACGCCCTTGGCCTTGTGTTCCAGCGGACTGCCCAGAGTTCCAGGCACTCTCATCATGTCTCCAAAGGCGGCAAAGATCACGCCCTGGTTCTTCGCGACTGCAAGGCCATCGTCGATTCTTCCCATCGGCAATACGCAAACGGGGCAGCCTGGGCCATGAATCAGCTCGATGTTTGCCGGCAGCAAGTCCTTGAGGCCGAAGCGGTAGATGGCGTGGGTATGGCCGCCGCAAACCTCCATAATGCGGTAGTGCCTTCCCGGATCGGCCATGCGATGGATTTCATCGGAGGCCTTGGTAATCAGTTCGGGATTTCGGAATTCGTCTACATATCTCATTGGCAAGCCCACTATCTGTCTTCCCAAGTTGGGAGCAGGCCGGGTCAGAGGTGGCCCACTGGATTCGGGCGCGGCAAATCGCCAGCGTCTCCAAGTCCGTAGCCGCGAACTTCTTCGATCGCCTGCTCGGTCTCGCCCAGCATTTTAAGTAATTGCATCTGCTCGGCTGCGTCTTGTTCGCTGATCTTGGTCATGGCGAAGCCTACATGGATCAAAACCCAGTCTCCGGCAACAGGCATGTCGTCATGCAGCAGGCCCAGGTCCACCTTGCGGCGCACGCCTGCAACTTCAACAGTTCCCAAATGCGCTTGACCGGGAACCAGGTCAACAATCCTTCCAGGAATCGCTAGACACATAGGTGTTTGTCCTCCATGAGGGGCCCGCCAGCTCCCACAAAACTCATCATCACTCGCGTTTCCTGGCCACAATCTCGAATTGCAGCTTCAGTTCATCTTTCAGCTTGAGCACCCCTCCGGCCACAGACACCGGCCTGATTCCGTAGGTGGACTGGCTCAACGAGAAATCTCCAGAAGCCCGCAGCATGCAACCCTGAAGCGCAATACGTGCAACAATGGGCTCGCTCTGTGTGACGCTCCGCAAAGTCAATTTCCCGTTGAGCGTTGCCGAGTAAAGTGAATCTCCCATCTTCGTTGCCGGGATGTCGTTTGCCTCATAGATAATCTCTGGAAACTTTGTCGTCTCCAGAACCTCCTGGTTCATGAGGCGTTCCATTTCGCGGCGGTCTCTATCGCTGATGTCATCCACCACGCCAAGCGAAGAAGACTTGATAACCAGTCGAAATCCGCTCGCATTCAGTTGCTCGGGGTCGAAACTGAATTCACCGCTCAAATCGCGAATACCGATGTTTGGGTTATGTCCCATTGCAGACAGCATCCCGGTCGCAAATGCACGCACCATGAACCGGCTTGACCGTCCGTCGATAATGAAGCAATCCGTGGCAGCCTCCGCGTCTTCGCTGCGTTCGGTCGAGACTTTGCTCATGCAATTCTCTCCGCTGCTTCCATCGACAGCGTTGACTCGATCTCCGCAGCGCTTTGAACTTCCGTCTTACATCGCCCGCAGCTTGAAATAGCGTTCAATATCGGGGAACGCAGCGGTGGCCAGGTTGCCCACTCCAAGTTGAGACAGGTAACGGCGGATGAACGGATTGGACAGAACCAATCCCGTCCCAAAGACGACCAGAGCCACGCCACTGAGAAGAGCAAGTGTGCTTTTGTCGGCTGTTGCCTCATTTGCGGAGTTATCCAGAAATTCCATAATCTCTGCACCTTTCCTTTCGTTTGATGAATGTCAGTTGGTGATTGTCGGTTGTGTCTCCTGCAGGATCTTCTCGACAAGATTCGTAACGATCTTTGCTGCTTCTTTTATCGCACTGGCTACCGGACCACTCAAACCCACCTTTCCTTCCTCGCCGCCAAAGGTGGCCGGTTCGCAGCCAACCAGCAAAATGCGCTTTGGCGGGCCTCCCATGGCGGCCGCCATGCGAAGAACGTTCACCGGGTTCATGGAATGTGGTTCCAAAAAGTTTCCTTGAACTAATTCAGAAGATGGGTTTTGCAGATCCGGTTCAACCACATAGACCGTGCCCGGCGCCTGCTTATTCGGGAAGGCGTCAATCAGTATGGTTGCTTCATATCCATCCTGCAGCGCATACGCAAGATCGAGACCTCGAATGCCAAAGTCGGCAACCCGCACCGCGGCAGGGAATTTGCTCTTCGAAAGCTGCTGCGCAACCGCTACTCCAAATCCATCGTCCCCGTCGAAAATGTTGCCGATGCCTGCGACGAGGATGCGAGGCTTCTCGATTGCATTCGGTCGGCGCCGCTCGCTTAACGGCAGTGGCTCAACTTCAGTTGCGTCAAAGAAGAAGCGGTGACCCGGCTGCCGCAACAAACCCAGATCCCGCCCAGGATCATCATCGAGAACGACGCAGACATGCGACTTCCCCTCGTAATCCTGTTCAATGCTTTCGATGGTGGCAATCTGTCCGCGCAAAGCAATATCAAGAATGTCGCCGCCCTTGCGCGGTAAGAGCCGCACACGGTCTCCCGTCCTGACTTCCTCACCGGAGATTTCCACGTGATCGACGGGCGTCTTTTCTTCCAGCAACTGCCACTCCCATTGGTTCATGGCGCCTCCGTGTCGATGGGGCGCAGTCCCCGCAAGACTCCGTGAAGATTCATGAAATGCTCTGGCGGCATGTTCTCGGTCCGCTCCAGAATTTGGCGGGCGCGTTCGTCCGATTGCCGCATCTCCTGCTTCTCCTCATCGGTCATGGCTAGAATGCGCAGTGAGAGGATCTCGTCGATCTCGGTTCCGTCAAACAGACTGCCGGGACTCTCCGGAGCAATCTGTGGAAAGTCGTACAGAATGATCGGAGATGACAGCATGCCATTCCGCGCCTCGCGATCGCCAACCAGAACCGGCCAGGTTCCGATATTTGTGCATTTTGCGGTCAATTCGACGAGATCTTGGGGCGGATCGAGCAGAGAGATAAACCGGCCACGCTCTGCGCCGAGGATAGTGTGTGCGGAAACCAGGGAATGCATCAGTGCATCGCCGCGGTTCCCGGACAGAGATGAATCATAGGAGGTCAGATTCCGCAGGCAGACAGTGGCCTGGATCAAACCTTCCCGGCACTCCTTCAAATCAATCTCGACTGAACCTGACAGCGCTTCCCACTCGCGAACGATCACGCCGGCGATTATGCCCTCATGATTGCGGATTGGCTCCATCTTCCGTTCTGCAGAAAACATGAAAGTCGATTGCCGAAGAAATGAGTCCTCAATTGGGCAAAAGACCGGTATCGTGACCTTGCGTTCGACGGCTTCCTGCCAAGGTACAAATGGTCTTCCGTCCACCACGAGCTTATCGACCAACTCCAAATCAGGTTCCCCACTTCTGGGAAGTTGCATAAGGGTGTATGCCGGTCTACCGATGAAACGGTTGACGATCTGCAGAAAGCGGATCTCTATGAGGAGCTGCGTTGAGGCGTCCGCCTGCAAGAGGCATTCGGTTTGCATCATCCATGCATCGGATCCGCTCTGCATTTCGCTGTAGGATCGCGGATAGAGCACGCCGAAGTTCCAGCGTTGCTGGTTCTTGACAGCGGACGCTCGATAGGGATAGAGCATGTAGCCCTCGTAGAGCACTGCCTCGGCAATCCGTTCCACGCCATCCAGGTTCATGAGCCCACCGTCTCCTCGACGGGCAAGACGCTCTCCAGAACCTGCTCCCAGGTTGGAATCCCGCGCTGAGTTTTGAATTGGTACAGACGTTCAAACACATCCCGGCGCAATCGCAGCCAGGCGGAGTTGGGATAATAGGAATCCATCATCTCTCGCCAGATTGTTTGAGAAAGTTTGAATGTCGCTTCCTGTTCCCACGAAATCGGAGCAACCTGGAGAGCGCCATCCTCGCCGACATAGAAGATGGTGCCACTGAACATCAGGCGCAACGGAATCTCTCCGCTACTCAGGCCCTCGAAGTACTTTGTGGCAGCCACGTTGAAGTCGAACGTGCAGGGGACAAGGAGGTCGGCCACAGTGCTGCCCTCGAAGCCCGGCACAATGGAACTGGCATGAGTCCAAAGCAGGCTGCGGAGCGTCTGGCTCCAGCGTTCCGGCTCGCCGAATAGATCGAGCATCTTCTGCTGTTCCTCGACCGTGTAGCGGCGGCGTGTGGCTTCAATCTGGATCTGGCAGCGAAGCGCGATTGTATGGATCGTCTCGCCCGGGACTCGGTTCGAAATGCGAAGCTTGAACGCAAGTGTGGGCGCGGCGGCATATGGAACCGCCACGGCCTCTTCGACTTTGAAATTCAGATCAGGCATTGATTTCACCATTTACGACTTCTGCGCGAGTTCTAAGAGTGGAAAAGAACTGTGCAATCTCAATCCAGACCTCATTGCCTCCTGAGAGGCCCTTCCAATGAGTGCGAATCAGACCGACGAGTCGATAACATTCGTCCATGGGAGCGAAAAAGTACTCGGCAGGCGCCGATGAATGCGCATGTCCCACCCGGTTCACGAGCAATGCCTCAATATCCGGTTCCAATTCGCTCAGGACAGGATTGTGCCTGACGATCTCGTTCCATGCATCAAGCGGGAGCAGAGATTCAACGGCTCCTGCCGGGCTCGGATACAGAGCGACCATGCGGCCGTGCACACTGGAGTAGAAGAAGAACGCCATGTTGATGGGGATCAGTAGTTGTTCCCACTCGCAGTCAGATATTTGAAAGTCCCTGAGAAACCACGCACGCCTTGAAACCCTCCTGTATTTGCCCCCGGCCCCGGAGTCAAAGAGAGTTGAACAGGCTTCACAAGCGCAAATGATTTGCCTTGTTGCAAGTTCGAGAAGGTGAGGATGCTCGTGCGCCAATGCCGCACTACACAACTCGCAGCGTTCGACAACCGGGCGCGGCCGCGCGAACTTGCGCAGAGTGGCGAACGACTGTTCCATCTGCGACGACGCAATCGTGGCCATCGTTAGTCTCTCTCCCCGTTTGAAGATACGCCGGCGTCAATCGGCACTTACGGCATCCGCTCGCTGTGTAACAAAAGGATGAGCCGGTATCTGCTGTTTCAGCAGGCTTTCGAGTGAAACAAAACCTGTCTTCACCTCGTCATCGGGCCCGAGAACATTCAGCGACATTACATCCGGGGCCAGGTCGTAGATGCATTCCTCTACGATCGACTGCACGGACTTTCCGGTGGATCCGCAAGCGTGTCCGGAGGTGCGGATCTGTACTCGAACAGCTCCATCGGAAATGTCGAGAAGCTCCACTTCACTATTGAACTTCCGCAGGCGTACGCCCGCGGCATCGATCGCTTTCGTCACGCGCGTTTCCATGTCTTCAGGATGGAGAGAATAAAGCAACAGCAGCGGCCGGACGAGCGAGTCCTCTCCGGCCCGCACGATGATTGCATCGCCCGTTTCACCGCTCTCATCGATAATCTCCATGATCCGCTGGAGTGCCGTGCCGTGGACTTCCATCAATAGCTGAACAAGCCCACGAGCCGCAGCGCTACTGCCTTCACACGGAGTTGATTCAAGCTCACCGACCAACGTTCCGAGCTGTCGTATTTTGTTCTGAAATGATTCTTTGTCGGTCACGCCACTCCTTTCGCTTGCCCTGGATAGACACACTTTCAAAAAAAGGTCGAGCTTGCTTGTCTCGAGTGGAGGTAAGCAAGCTCGACGGCTCTAAGGCTGCAATCCGAACATCGGTGAGTGATGGGTCTCGAGCACCTTGCCATTGCCGAGATACATATGCACACCGCATGGCAGGCATGGATCGAAACTTCTCACTGCCCGCATAATGTCAATCCCCTTGAAGTTCTCGGGTCCGTTCTCTTCGAAGATCGGCGTGTTTTGCACCGCATCCTCGTAAGGTCCGGGCGTACCGTAGATGTCGCGCGGATTCGCGTTCCACGGAGTTGGGGGATACGGATGGTAATTTGCGATCTTGTGATTCTTGATGACCACGTGGTGCGACAAAACGCCCCGGACCGCTTCGTGGAATCCGCAACCAATCGCTTCCTCAGGAACCTTGAAATCATTCCACGTTCTGGTCCTGCCTGCGTGCAACTCAAGCAGCGCCTGCTCGGCGAAATGCAGGGCAGCCGCAGCCGCGTAGGCCTGGAAGTAGGTGCGCGCGCGATCCCGCTCGATCGCGTTGCTCCATTTTGGAATCTTCCACTCAAGCTCGACTTCGGGAAGCGACGTTGTCTTGGGAAGATAAATCTTCACGCTGTGGCCGGTGGCCTTGATGTAGCCAAAGTCAACGATGCCGGCCAGCGCCGTTGCCCAGAAGCGCGCAATCGGACCGCCGCCCGTATCCAGCGCCAGATGATCCCCGGTGCGCTTGTCGAACCAGCGCGGAGACATCACCCAGGTGTATTTCCCCTTGAAGTCGCGCTTCTGAGGCTTTGGAAATGTGCTCTGGTTCCACGGATGGCGCTGATCGACCGGATTTCCAAGCGGATCCTTTTTCACGAAAGTCTCTGCATTCTGCCAATCGTCGTAGTAGGAACTGCCCAGCAAAATGCGGATGTTCAGATTGATGTCCACAAGATCCGTCGTCACCAGTTTGCCGTCCACCACCACTCCGGGAGTTACGAACATGGCGCGGCCCCAATCCGTCATCTTCTCGTAGGTGTAGTCGCAGACATCGGGATTATTGAATGACCCCCAGCAACCGAGAAGAATTCGCCGCTGGCCAACCTCTTCATAACCGGGGAGGGCTTCATAGAAGAAGTCGAACAGGTCATCGTGCAGCGGCACAACCTTTTTCATGAACTCGACATACTTCATCAGCCGGACGATGTAGTCGGTGAAGAGTTGAATGGTGGGAACAGTTCCAACTCCGCCGGGGTAGAGCGTGGACGGATGCACGTGGCGGCCTTCCATCAGGCAGAACATCTCCCGGGTCATCCGGCTCATCTGCAGGGCTTCGAGATAAAAAGCTCCTGTGAACGGATTGAGGGCGCGCATGATGTCTGCGATGGTGCGGTAACCATGCAGCGAAGCGTGGGGCGACTCGGTCTTCGTTGCCTTTTCATACACTCCCGGATTTGTCTCCTTCACCATCTGCTCGCAAAAATCCACGCCGACCAGGTTGTCCTGAAAGATGTTGTGGTCGAACATGTATTCGGCGGCTTCGCCGAGATTGACAATCCACTCGGCTATCGCTGGCGGTCGCACTCCGAACGCCATGTTCTGCGCATAGGTAGCGCAAGTGGCGTGATTGTCGCCGCAGATACCGCATATGCGGCTGGTGATGAAGTGCGCATCGCGGGGGTCCTTCCCCTTCATAAAGATGCTGTAGCCGCGAAAGATCGAGGAGGTGCTGTGGCACTCGGCCACGCGCCGTTTTCCAAAGTCAATCTTGGTGAAGATTCCGAGGCTCCCAACGATCCTGGTAATCGGATCCCAGTTCATCTCAACTAACTGGCCTGGTTTGCCAGACGATTGTTTCTGCTCAGCAACGATTGTTCCCATCTCTGTAGCTCCTTTGCCCGAAATCAGTTAGTTAGACAGTGAACGGTGGTAGCCGGTGGTAAGTTCGGGGCGCGGATGACGCCACTTCGGCTCCTTGTTCACGGTGGCATTGGTCAGGCTGCGGAGCGCACGAATCGCTTTGCCGTAAGTGCCAATGGCGGCGCTGGAAACCTTGGCTCCAGGCGGTTCGTCCATAAATGGCATGAACTTGTCCGGGAAGCCCGGCATGGTGCAGCCAATGCAGATTCCACCTACATTTGGACAGCCGCCGATTCCCGCCATCCAACCTCGCTTGGGCACATTGCAATTGACTACGGGCCCCCAGCAACCGAGTTTCACAATGCATTTTGGGGAACTGTACGAAGTGGCGAAATCGCCCTGCTCGTAGTATCCGGCGCGATCGCAGCCCTCATGCACGGTCTTGCCGAACAGCCAGGTGGGACGGAGTTGTTCGTCGAGCGGAATCATGGGGGCCAGACCCGCTACTTGATAGAGCAGATAGAGCACCGTCTCCATGAAGTTATCCGGTTGCACGGGACAGCCGGGAACATTCACGATCGGCAAGCCCGCCTTCGACTTCCAATCCCATCCCAGGTAGTCGGCCAGGCCCATGCATCCGGTGGGATTGCCTTCCATGGCGTGAATCCCGCCGTAGGTAGCGCAGGTGCCACACGCGATCACGGCGAGAGCCTTCGGAGCCAGACGGTCGATCCACTCATTTGTGGTAATTGGCTGAAGGGTGTGAGGATCCGTTCCGAGAGCCGCCCAATAGCCTTCTTTCTTGATCTTCTCGTTGGGAATCGAGCCTTCGACAACGAGAACGAACGGATCGAGCTTACCCTGTTCCGCCATGTACCAGAACTTGAGGAAGTCGTCACCCGTTTCGTACGCGAGGACGGGATTGTGGAGATGCACTTTAGGCAATCCGGGGATGGCGCCCAGCACTACATCTTCAATGCTGGGCTGCGTCGCTGCGGTGATGGAAACCGAATCTCCATCGCAGCCCAAACCGGCCGTCATCCATACGATATGTACTTCAGCGACGGCGGGTTTCTTCTGTGTAACTCTCCCGTAGGGAACTGTTTCCGCTGCCATATGCAGGATTCTCCTCTCATGGTCTTCGCGGGAGCGCGTCAAAATTGCGCGCACCATCCCGAACACCCCGTTTGGGGGCCATTGGTCTCTTCGTGATTTCGTGCCTTATCGTGCGCCTGTGACAAACCTGGCTATCGGCGAAAGACCTCCACGGGATCATGGTTCGCCAACTCGCATATACCAACAGATCGGTGAGAAAAGCTGCAAGCGGGAGCGGCACTAATTTTGATGAGTGCCAGATACCACGAGCGGCATAGGGAATTCCCCGATGAACTTACGAAGACTTCTCGCCCAGTTTCCACTGAATCGCGTGTTGCATCAACTCCCGGCCGGTGCGCAACGAAAGCTTTTCCTTGAGATGTGCCTGGTAGGATTCGACGGTCTTCATGCTCAAATGAAGTACTTCGGAGATCTGGCGCGTGCCGAATCCCTCACCAATCAGCCGGAAGACTTCCAACTCGCGGTCGGAGAGAACTGCCATGCGTGAATCTGTCTCTACTGTCTGGCCGTGCATGTACTGGTGCAGCAGCTTGTTTGACATCCGATTGCTCAAATAGATTTCGCCGTCGAGAATGCGGCGTACGGCGACGAGGACTTTTTCAGTTGCCTCCTGCTTCATGATGTAGCCATTGGCACGCGCCCGCATTGCGCGCTCCGCATAGATCGACTCATCGTGCATGGAGAGGATCAGCACGGGCAAGTCGGGATAGATTGTGCGCAGATTCTTGAGCAAGTCCAAACCATCCGGGCCTTTGAGCGAAATGTCGACGATAAGGATATCCGGTGTGGCCTTGGCAATCGCCGTCATTGCGGCCGAAGCTTCCTCAACCTCGCCGCAAACTATCAAATCCGGTTCGCGATTGATAAGCATAACCAGTCCCTGCCGCAAAAGGGGGTGGTCATCCACGACTAGAACAGCCCTCTTTCGAGTTTGCGTGTAACCGGCCGATATGGTGGTATCAGTCATACGCATCCTACTCAGGCTCTTTCAAGGGGAAATGACATGCTACGATCGTTCCTCGGGACTCGGCGCGCCGTATCTCAAGAACGCCACCGATCATTCCCGTGCGATATCGCATGATGTGCAATCCCATGCCATGCGAATTCCCAGCTGTTTCCTCTATACCCTTTCCGTCATCCTTCACGACTAATTTGCCTTGGCCGTGTCCGGCTGTCAAATGAATCTGGATATTTCCTGCCCGCCCATGCTTGATTGCATTGTTCACAGCCTCCTGGGCTATGTGGTAAAGATGTGTTGCCGCACTGTAATCGTGAATCAGGACGGGCCTTGGGCAATCGAGACGGCATGATATTCCAAACAGATCTTCTACCTCGGCTGCCCAAAGTTGCAACGCGGACATAAGTCCATCGGGATCGGAGACAACGGGGAGCAAGCCACGGGCCAATTCGCGGGTCTTGTGAATTGCCTCATTGACGAGCTTCACCAGTTTGGCCGCTTCCACAGTTTCCGCGACTTTCTTTTCTGCCAGCCTGGCTTCATGCACCTTGGCCATAAAAGCAATGCCGGTGAGATGTTGACCAAGGCCATCGTGCAGATCCTGCCCGATGCGCCGCTGTTCTCGCGCGCTGATATCCAGAATGGCCTTTTCCAACTGCTTCCGTTCGGTGATATCGATGCCCGTAGCAATAATGTAACTCGCACTTTCTCCATTACGTGGCAACAGCGTAGTTGTCCATGCAATCAGACGCTGGTCTCCATGCCGCGTGACCCAGGAAGTCTGATGGTTCTGGGGCAAGAGATCTGTACGCGATAACTCAAATACAGCCTTGAAGCGCTCTGCTTCCTCGGGGACAAGGAATAAATCCCAGAAACATTTCCCCTCAACTTCGGCCATGGAATAGCCGCTGGTGATCTCGCACGCCGGATTGAAACGCAGAATGCGGCCATCTTGATCGAGAACCACAACCAGGGCTCCAACAGTGTCAAGAATCGCTGAAATAAAATTGCGCTCCTGTTGCCGCTCCTCTTCAATCCGCTTGAGGTCGGTGATGTCGAATGCGACACCATGAACAAACCACGGACGCCCGTCTTCATGGCGCATCATACGGGCGTCGCATTGGAACCAGATGACGCGACCTTCCCGGGCGATCACGCGATATGCGGATCGCAACGGTTTGCCGGAGAGGAACATTTCCGCGGCCTCCAGGCTCCATCGCTGCTTGTCTTCGGTGTGTATCCGCTCATACCAGCGAACCGGATCTTCGAGCCACTCTTCTCGCGAATAGCCAAGCGCAGACTCGATTTCGGGGCTCACATACGCTTCGCTGATGCCGCGATCGAGGTAGGCCATGAAAACAACAGCGGGTATCTGCTCAAGAAGAGCACGATACTTGGCCTCCAGGTTCGGTTCCCGCGCGTCTGCATCCTGGCCGGGTTTATCGCCGCTCAACCGAAGAGAGAAGTCGGATGGGTCGGCAATCTGAGCAGAGTAGACTTGTGCGAGATCCAGAAGCACGGCCTCAGCTTCTGCGAGTTCAGGCAAGCCTTCGCCGGCGTCCGGGAGCCAATCCGGGTTGTCGCTCGACTTCTGAACCGTTCGCGTAAACGAATACATTGGCTAACTCCCAACTCCGGGCGTTGCTTCCTCAGGCCCTCCTCACGGAGTATTTCCGTGCATGTCTTGATTCGCTTGCATCTGGCGTTTTTGGCGCCAGACGGGTTCCTTATTCAGCGATGCCTGGGTAAAGCGACGCAATGCATGAATCGCTCGCCCGTACGTCTGAACGGCGGCAGAAGAGAGCAGCGAGCCGGGCGGTTGATTCATGAATGGCATGAATTTGTCAGGGAAGCCCGGCATGGTGCATCCAATACATATGCCACCTATGTTGGGGCACCCACCGATGCCGCCCATCCAACCTCGCTTGCCGACGTTGCATTGAACCACCGGCCCCCAACATCCCAGTTTGACGATGCAAAGGGGAGAACCGTACTGCTCCCCGAACTGTGCCTGCTCATAATACCCGCCACGATCGCATCCTTCGTGGACCGTACTGCCGAAAAGCCAGGTGGGCCGCAGTCCTTCGTCGAGCGGAATTGCGGGTGCGCGCTCCACTGCCATGTAAAGCAGATACAGCAGCGTTTCCATGAAGTTATCGGGTTGGACCGGACATCCCGGCACGCAAACAATAGGAATATCCGCTTTCGAACGCCAGTCCCAGCCGAGGTAGTCGGGCAGACCCATGCATCCGGTGGGATTGCCTTCCATGGCGTGAATTCCGCCGTAGGCCGCGCATGTACCGGCGGCGATCACAGCCCACGCTTTGGGCGCAAGCCGATCGATCCATTCACAGGTTGTTATCGGTTGACCGGTGGCCTGATTAGTGCCAAAGGAGGCCCAGTAGCCTTCCTTCTTGTTGCCTTCATCCGGAACCGATCCCTCAAACACCAGGATGAACGGCCGCGATGGCCCTTCCGCCGCTTCGTGGAAGTGCCTCAGGAATTCATCGCCATTCTCGAGTGCGAGGAATGGATTGTAGAGATTGACCTTGGGAATCCACGGAAGCGCTCCGCGGACGATATCTTCGATGCTCGGCTGCGTGGCTGCCGTCATCGCGATCGTATCCCCGTCGCAACTCAGGCCGCCGGTGATCCACAGAATATCGATTTCGCGTATGGGCGGGGATTTCTTATCCGCTCGGCCTGGGGAATTCATAAGGGGAAGAGATTCCTTTCAATGCCGCCTGCAGACCCTGCACAGAAAAGTTACCCGAACATATTCGGCTCCCAACCTGCGACAGTCAAGGCCATGTTCATCCCACTGAGGGAAATGGCCCCATTTCGGGCCGGCCGGGAACTAAAGGTTCAGGTTGATCTCGCTTGCTGTTTTGTGAATTCTGGGAGGAAGGAAATGGAGGCGCGGGCCGGGATCGAACCGGCGCATAAAGGTTTTGCAGACCTCTCCCTTACCACTTGGGTACCGCGCCTTGGCAGGGCAGCCTATCGGTTGGTGGGTATCGCTCCGAACCGCCGTAGCCAACCCGGCTATCACCGGAGGGCGGTTTGGAGCGGGAGACGAGATTTGAACTCGCGACCCTCGCCTTGGCAAGGCGATGCTCTACCACTGAGCTACTCCCGCTTGATGCATCTTCGAGTATACCGGGCGGCCGAAATTGGGTCAAACCGCGCCTGGGACCGCATTTATCGACTGCCGAAGCACGCCTCAGGCGGGCAGAAAAGCCGCTGCAACCGGCAAGGGGCCGCCTGAGCGCGAACCCTTTTCCTCGCGCACAATCTGGCCGTCGCGCATATAGAGGATGCGGCTCGCCACCGCCGCAGCCTCGGGGTTGTGCGTGATCATCAGCGTCGTCTGGCCGAGTTCGCGGTTCGAGCGCATCAGCATCTGCAGCACTGCTTCGGAGTTTGTGGTGTCCAGGTTGCCGGTGGGTTCGTCGGCCAGCACAATTGCCGGCTGCGTTACCAGCGCCCGCGCAATCGCCACCCGCTGCTGCTCGCCTCCGCTCAATTCCGCGGGCCGGTGCTTGAGCCGCCCCCGGATCGAAAGCATGTCGCTCAAATGATTCAGATACTGCATGTCCAACGGCTCCTTGCGCCCGCTGATGGTGTAAGCAATCTCGATGTTGCCCATGGCCGAGAGCGTGGGCAGCAGGTTGAACTTCTGAAACACAAATCCGATGCGGCGTTTGCGCAGGCGGGTCCGCTCGCCGTCGCCAAGGGTGGCAAAGTCAACGCCGTCAATCACGACTCGTCCTTCTGTAGCCCGCGTCAGCCCGCCCAACAGATAAAAGAGCGTGGACTTGCCCGAACCTGACGGGCCAACGATGGCCACAAACTCGCCCTTGGCCACCGAGAGCGAAACTCCGCGCACGGCGGTAACCATGATCTTGCCCGCCGCATAAACCTTGACCAGTTTTTCGGCAAGTATGATCTGCGATGATGCTTCCGATTGCACCTTTCGATTGTAAACGCGGCGGCCATTCCACCTGGGTTGCGGCGGTGGGCGCGAGAGGCATATGCCCGGCCTGTGCCACCAGGGGTACCCCCCCCTCCCAAAATGGCCAAATTGCTCTGCCGCAAGGGCTTATGGAAGGGCTGCCTCCAAGGTCCTCTCAGCAAAGGACTTTTACGCAAAATACTGTCAACAAAAGAGTTGGAAGGCCCCCGTTGGGCTTCGTGGGTTTGCTTTGGATCACATTGAAGGTCGCAATTACCCTTCGGTCGCGGACCCGGATTCATACGAGCGGTGACGCTGCCAGAGCCTCTTCCTAAAAAGAAACGACTCTCCAGCGAGGTTGCAAATGATTGATTTCATTGACAAGTGCATCTTGAGCTGACTTCGCACCGTCCCTACGGGACGGGGGCTCTTGTTGGATGCTGACCCAGGACTGCGTCCGCCGCGGCGGACTTGTCCTAGGCTATTATCCATGCTCCCTACGGGAGAAGGACCGCTGCCTGTTTCATCTATCGCGGGTCGGCCTGGCCGGTGGAAGACTTACGCCATCGAAACATTGACCCACTCGTCTCATTGTGTGCCGAATGCCTGCAATTGTCTGCAAATCGCAGCAGGTTTCCCGCGGCTGACGGGAAAAAACTCCCAGACCAAGGGGCGAATCCACCGCGCAAGCGAGTTGGCAGGCACCTGGGCGCGATGAAAAGCAGGGATTGGGCACAGTGTCATCGAGGGTTGGGGGTGGTGAAGTGCTCCCATGGCTCTCCTGTCGATTGGCTCTACAGTCGATCGGAAATGGAGCGGCAGGCGACCCGAAGCGTAGAATCGACCTTTCATGCATGAACTTTCCATTGCGGCGAGCATTGTGGACGCGGTCACCGAGACGGCGGCCGCCTACCCCGGCGCGCGCGTGAAGGAAGTGCGCCTGCGCGTAGGCACACTGGCTTCGGTAGTCGAAGATTCACTGCAGTTCTGCTGGGGCATCACGACAGAAGGAACCCAGCTGGAGGGTTCAAAGCTGGTGGTCAGGATTCTGCCGGTGGTGATGCACTGCGGGGCGTGCGGCAAGGATGGGGAACTTGCCAGCCTGCACAGCTTCCGCTGCGCGCACTGCGACGAGCCGTGCAACGACCTGCGGCAGGGGCGCGAAATGGAGATCGAGTCGATTGAGATTGATGAGATAGACCAGGTCGAGGAGGCAATATGACGACCGGAGTGGAGCCACTATGACGACCAGGATTGTCGAACTGCGGCGAGGGATTCTCAAGAAGAACGATGAGCTGGCGGCCGGCCTGCGCGCCCGCTATGGCGATGCCGGAGTGCTGGTGCTGAACCTGGTTTCAAGTCCGGGAACCGGCAAGACGGCGTTTCTCGAATTCACGTTGCGCGAGCTGCGGGCCAAGGGAGCGAAGGTGGCCGCGCTGGTGGGCGATCTTGAAACGGACAACGATGCGCGCCGGCTGGCATCCAGTGGCGCGCCGGTCCGCCAGATCAATACTCATGGCATTTGCCACCTTGACGCAGAGATGATCGACAAGCATCTGGCTGGCTGGGAAGGAGTCGCGCTTGGCGGTCTCGATTACCTGTTCATTGAGAATGTCGGCAACCTGGTGTGCCCGTCAAGCTACGACCTGGGCGAGAAGATTCGCGTCGCCCTGCTCAGTGTGACCGAAGGCGAAGACAAGCCGCTGAAGTATCCCACGCTGTTCAACTCCGCCGATGCAGCCGTGATTACCAAGATGGATATTGCAGAGCCATGCGGGTTTGACCGCGAGCTGGCGCTCAAGAACATCAACGAGATTCGGCCGGGGATTCGGATCTTCGAGACTTCAGCCAAGACCGGGGCGGGGATGGAGGAGTGGCTCGGGTATTTGGCCGAGGCGCGGGAGATGCCCCAAACAAAGGCGTCCGAATCGGAATTGTATAATTAGGCCGCGCCAACACTCCAGTACGATTAGAGACAGACGCGAACTGATCAAGGATCTCCTGTCATGAAGTCACCGCATCTCTTGCGAATCGGCACGAATGTTCGAAAGGTCAAAGAAAATCTAATAAGTGTGCTGGATGCTGCCGGGATCGCCGCCATCCAGGCTGAGATTAGTACTAACGTGACTCAGCTTTATCGCCTTGGACAAAGCCATTACAGATTCGCAACTCGCCAAAATAATCGGGCATGGCGTCAGAAGATTTCGCGACTTTACTACGCTGCGTATAATGTTTCGCGCGCTGTTCGCCTGTGCAAGTTTGGAGATTACGCCTCCGATGTGGGCGACCACAAGAAGATTGAGGTATTGCCCGACGATTTTCCTAACTCAAGTCGGTATGCCAACCGGCTCGGGGTGCTTCGGGATGACAGAAATCTTTGCGATTATGACCACACGGCAAGGATCTCGGACCTCGTTGTTAATGTGCCCGACGCGATTGACCTAGTGCAGGATTTTCTAGGAGACGCTCGCGCGTATCTCCTGAGGGAGGGAGTCACCTTATGAGCCTAGATGTCATTCCTCTATTGCCCGAGGTTGAGGCGATCTTAACTGCCTTCAAGCGCAGGAGCGGATTTGATGGAGTTGACTACGAGGTAAAGCAAAGGTCCGATGGCCAAGCGCTTGTTTTGCAAATGGCGAATCCGACGGAACGTTTTTATCGGGTACTGCAGGAGGCAAAGTCGCATGCCTCCGACGAAGGTCCAACGGTGACGATCGAGAAACGGAGTCCACGGAGCCGATTGCAGAGTGCCGAAGCTAGGTACTTTCTCCAGACACTTTCCGAATCGCTAAACATTAGCCGATTTAGCTTTGGAGATGATTTCTTTGCGCGCTACACAAAGTCGGTTTCCAACGCGGAGTCACAGGTAACGGCCGCCGCCAATCACATCGTGTTTGGCCGCAGAGGTGCGGGTAAATCTAGCCTCCTCCTATTTGCTTTGCGCGGCCGCGACTCTGGGACCCAACCGTCGGCTTGGGTTGATATGCAGGTGTATGAAGGGAGAAGCGACAACTGCATAGTACTCGATATACTGAAAGACGTTTTTCAACAATTGAGGGATCTTTTGGGTCGTTCATCTGGCTACGGCACCATCTTGTCTGATATTGATCGGCTAAGAAGGTCGGTAACTTTGACCGAGGAACAGATCAGGCGGTTTTTGCCAGAGGCGAGAGCGTTATTTGCTTCCGCTGTCAGCCAGTCTAGGAATTGCTTTTTGTTCTTGGATGACTTCCATGTCGTCGATCTCGCGAGCCAGCCGAAGCTGCTCGGGTTCATATATTCTTTTTGTCGCGGCAACAATTTATTCCTTAAACTCTCGGCAATTGAGACGCTTACGAAATCTTGGGACTCTAGGGCGCACGTTGGGCTCCAGGTTCCCCACGATGCTCAGACGATCAAGCTGGATTACAACTTGACGATGACTGACAGAGCGAAGAGGCACATAGAAGGAATTTTAGATGCCCATGCATTGTATTGCGGTTTACCGTCGGTCCAATTCCTTTGTACGAGCCCAGAGGTTCTCTCGCGGCTCGTGTGGGTATCTGCCGGTGTTCCACGCGACGCACTCAGCATTTTCGCTCAGGCTATGACCAAAGGAACAGCGGAGGGCAGGCACTTAGTCTCGGTTACGAACATAAACGTCGCGGCTTCTGAGATGGTAGGTCAGAAGCTGAAAGATTTGGACGTTGATGTTCCAGAGGGGCCGATGGAGGGGGACCTGACCGCGGCCTTGGAAAGTGTGAAGGATTTCTGCATCAAGAAGAAGCGCACGAACGCATTCCTGATCGAAATCCGCAACGAGGATATTTTCTATCAGAGGGTTCTGAAACTTGTTGATCTCCGACTTCTCCATGTGATCAGCGAAGGTATAACTGTTGGCGAAGCGGGCAGAAAATACCTAGCTCTGATTTTGGACTATGGATTCTATACGGGTATTCGAGCAGCCCAGAGTGTCAACCTCTTTAACAAAGAAACGGCAAGAGTGGCATACAAGGAACTGCGGAAGCTTCCAGTTTTTCAACCTTAGGAAACGGCGATTACTTTGCTGCGAGGGGCTTTCGCACTAGAATCGCGCTCCGCTTTCGGTTTCGCTCCGATGCGTCTCTCCAACCCATCTAGCAAAAACTCGCTCGCTGGGGATCGCGGTTACGGGGCGGTCGTTGCGGGGAGCCTTCGCGGCTCCCCGCGCTCTGTTTGGCTCTGTCTTCGGGTTACTTCGTGCCTTGCAGCTCATCGGCCAGGGCGCCGGCGCCATAGAGCTTGCGCAGCCCTTCAATCATGCCCACCGAGTGCACCGCAACCGCCCGATTTTTTGATCCTTCATAGACAAAATCGCCGGCCATTGACTCGATGTTCCCGTCGAAGATGAGGCCCACCAGCTCGCCTTCGCGATTGACCACGGGCGAACCTGAGTTGCCGCCGATGATGTCGCCGGCAGCTACGAAGTCCAGCGGCGTGGACAGGTCCAGTTTGTCGCGGGCCGCCACCTGTCTTGCCGTCAGATCGAAGGGCGCCTTGTTGCTGAAGCTGGCCGCGCGGTCATAGAGCCCGTAGAAGGTGGTAAATGGCGGCGCGATGGTGCCGTTGTAGGGAAAGCCTTCTACCGTCCCATAACTCAGCCGGAGGGTGAAGGTGGCATCGGGATACGCGTCCTTGCCATAGACCAGGAAGCGTGCCTTGCCCAGCTTTTCGCCGGCCGTGGTGAGCACGCTTTCAATCTCGTCATGCTGCCAGCGGCGGTATTCCCGCGCCAGCGGGTCTGTGCGGCGGGCAGCGGCCATCATGGGATCGGTCGAGGCCGCAACCGCCGTTTCACCGCCGTCGAGCAGAGCCTTGCGCACGGAAACGTCGGACAGCTTGGTGCCATCCACGACCGAATTCACAAAGGTGTTCACATCGCTTCCCTGGAGCAGCGCAACCAGGTATTCATCGTTCTTACCCAGCTTCTCAGCGGCCAGATTGAGCGCCGTGGTCATATAGAGCTTCTCAGTGGAAGGATAGATTGGGGCGGGTGACAGGAGCTGGAATCGAAGCGATTCGAGCTGCGCATCGTGGTATCCGTCGAGCCGCTCGCCGTCTGGCTTCTTCACTTCAACGACGTACTGAACGATTTGGCGGGCAATGCTGAACAAGCGGCTATCGGTGCGCCGAAAGATCAGGGCGTTTAGCCGGGTGGCGGCCTTCTTGTCGATGGCATCTATGGTTTCCCAAGCGTCGCCATAGGCCTTTTGCCACTCAGGATTGGCGGCAACCTTGGCGCGGAAGTCGGCTTCCTCCGCCTGTTTCTTGGCCAGGATGGCGGGCTCGGCCAGGGCCTGGGCGCGGCCGATGTAGACCTTGAGGCTGTTTTGCAGGCCAAAGATGGTGCTGCCCACCAGACGAGCCTGTTCCGGACCCTGCGCGGCAAAGGCCTGGGCCGCGGCGATGCGGCGCTGCAGGTACTCGATCACGGCCGGCTCATTCAGATCGCGCTCCATGATTAACTGCGAAACCGTGTCGTCGCGCTCGGTCGAGCCCGGATGGCCGGAGATGAAAATCAGTTCGCCGGGCGCGGCTCCCTTGGCGCTCCACTTGAGAAAATTATCGGTGTGCAGCGGCTTGCCGTTTTCGTACACGCGGAACAGGGCCATGTCGAGGTCGTAGCGCGGATAAGTGAAGTTGTCCGGATCGCCGCCAAAAAATGCCGCCTGTTGCTCGGGCGCGAAGACCAGCCGGACATCGGTGTATTTCTTGTACTGGTAGAGCCAATACTCGCCGCCCTCGTAGAACGGGACCACATCGGAACGCAGGCCCGTCTTGCTCTCGCTCTCCTTTTCGATGGCCGCGATCTCCGCGTCTCGAGCCTTCAGCGCCTTCGCATCGTCGGCAATGCCCTTGGCGGCGCCCTGTACCCTTGCGGTCACATCCTGCATGGCGACAAGCACATTCACTTCGAGATCGGGAGAGGCCATCTCGGCATCCGGCGTGGCCGCATAGAAGCCGTCGCGCAGATAGTCGTGCTCGGCCGTCGAGTTCTTCTGCAACTGGCCGCGGGCTACGTGGTGGTTGGTCAGCAGCAGGCCATTGGGACTGACGAATGAGCCCGAGCCGCCGTCGTTAAGCCGCACGCTGGATAGGCGCAGATGGTCCAGCCAGGCCTGGGTGGGATGGAAGTTGTACTTGGCGGCCAACTGCTTCAGCGGCGGGTTGTCGAAGGTCCACATGCCTTCTTCGGAGCGAGTCATAGGCCCTGAGGCAAGCAGCAGCGCGACTGGCAAAAGAACAACGAAACGAAGTTTAAGAGCAAACATTGAAATTCTCCTGAGCCGGAGAGCTCGCTTTCAAGGCTTCGGAGGCGCCAGCAATTCAATGCCGCTTTCTTCGTGCCTCTCCGGGAACAACTGATTCGCGGCCCTCTGAAACTCTTCCGATTGAACGTTCGAAATTTCTATAGGGAATTGCAAATCGCGACAAGCCAGCGGAAACAGTGATCTCTCGACCCGAGCCATGATACCTCAAAAGGGCCTCTTCTACGGAGCCCTCTGTGACGGTTGGCAGAAATCAGGCCATCAGCGGCATGATCCGTTCGTGTCGCTGCTTTTATGCTTGCCTTGTCTTCTGCGGCGGGAGGAACTATTGGTACGCGCCAGCGCGAGTTGCGACACGGCGCGGGTCCGCGAAGACACGAGCGGTGATGGCGCCGAAGATAAATCCGGCGATGTGGGCGATGTAGGCGACTCCGCCGGTGCGCGCGTCGGCGACAACACCGAAGTTGAAAACCTGAATAAGAAACCAGAAGCCGATGAGAAAGACCGCCGGGATGTAGGTGACGCGAAAGAAAATGAGAAAGAAGATCAGGGCTCGGATGCGGTCGCGTGGAAAGGTCACGATGAATGCGCCCATCACGGCGGCGATGGCGCCGCTTGCGCCGAGACACGGGATCGTAGAAAGCGGGTCGGCCAGGACTTGCGCGAACGTGGCTATGACTCCGCCGGCGAGATAGAAGAAGAGGTACCGCGCATGGCCCATTGCGTCCTCAATGGCAGGGCCGAAAGCCCACAGGAAGACCATGTTGCCGATGATGTGCATCCAGCTGGCGTGCATGAACATGGAAGTAATGAGCGTGATCGCGTGATGGCCGTGGGTGATGCGAAGGGGGATCGCGGACCAGGCGCGCACGAAGCGGTTGCCGTAGGAGAGTTCCTGCAGAAAGACGATTGCGTTGACCACAATGATGAGTGTGGTAACACCAGACCCGCGCGGGCGGCGCGATGCGTCGCCCAGTGGGATCAAGCCGCCCATTACATGCCGCCCTTGCCCAGCAGGATACCGATTCCGTAGGTCACGGCGCCTTCGACAGCGCCGACCACTGTCATCTCCAGTCCCGAAGACCACCACGAGCGCACGGTGATAAGCGACTTGGCGGCGCCGACGGCGAAGTGGGCTGCGAGCGAGATGATGGCGGCGGCGATGACGGCTTCAAGGCCGCTCATGAAGAAGAAGGGAATGATCGGAATGGAAGCGCCGATGGCTGTGGAAAGCGCGCCCGAGCTGGCCGAGACCAGCGGATTCGAGAGCGATTCCTCGGATGAGCCGAGGCGCTCGGTGGTGAGGGCGCGGAGCAATTGATCGGGGTCGTTGGCGATGTGGCTGACCATGTGGAGTGCGTCTGCTTCAGGCAGCCCCTTGACCTGGTAGTAGAGCGAGAGCAGTTCGCGGGCTTCGGGGCCGTTCATCGCGATGGCTTCGCGCTCGCGGGCGACCTCGGCCTGGTAAATCTCGCGCTCGCTTTTGGCGGCGAGATACGCGCCGGAGCCCATGGAAAGGGCGGATGCGATCATCCCGGAGAGCCCGGCCAGCAGCACGTACTTGCTGTCGCCGGAAGTTGCGCCGGAGACGCCGGAGACGATGCCGAAGATGGCGCCCAGGCCGTCGTTGACGCCGTAGATGGCATCGCCGATCCAGGCGCCCGGCTGCTTGCGGCCCTGGTTGCGCTTGGTGAGCATCTCTTCGAGGATCGCTTTAGCCTCGATTTTGGGCGCGCCGGCGGGTGCGGTGTAGTGCCCGCGCAGGAGCGATCCCAACTCGCGGTAGTGGTCTTTCTCGTCTTCAATGACGTGATCGAGAATGGCATTGGAACCCTCGTCGCCCAGGGCCTTCAATTGCTCGCCGTAAGTGGCGATGTGGCGGCTTTCCTCAATTTCAAGCCGACGCAGCGCCATACGGACGCCGCCGGCTCTGTTGGCCAGCGAGTTGGCCTCGCCACCCGGACTGCCGCGATAGACAGGCTCGGGGCCGCCCAGCTCGAGGATGCGGCCGTGCCACAGGGCGGCGTGCTCCCACTCCGCGCCCGCCAGGTGCCGCAGGACTTGCGCCCGCACCGGGTCTGTGTCGCGGTCGGCGAGCGTCGTGTAGGTGTGGTAGGCCTCGATCTCGGCCTGCCAGTTGCCCTCCAGGGCCGCCAACACCTTTTGCAGTTTCACTGGGCTCAGCGATGCTATGGCCATGTCTCTCCTTGCCTTCTCATGAGGATAGCGGAACTTGGCGCATGTCCGGTAGTGCCTTGCGCAGTTGGCGGTCTCAGTCACTTTCCAGCAGTGCGGCTCGCCGTATAGTGTTGTGTGCAGCTTGAAGGTTCAGCACCGGCACATTGGCTGATCGGACTGAGAAAGCGGGGATACACCCATTATGGCAGCACAATCCAAACCGTCGGCGGCGCTCACGTCGCCCGGCTACCTGGTTCCGTTCATCACCGTCACCGTGCTGTTTTTCGTCTTCGGGTTCATCACCAACCTGAACATGGCGCTCGTGCCCCACCTTCGGTCGATCTTCGATCTGCCTTATGGCCTTGCGATGTTGGCCGAGTCTGCGTTTTTCCTCGCATACTTCGTCTTCGCCTCGCCGACCTCGAAGCTGATTGAACTAATCGGCTACAAGCGCACCATGGTGGTGTCTCTGTTCATTCAGGTCGCCGGCTGTCTGCTCTTCGTCCCGGCCGCAAAGATGGTGAGCTTTCCGCTGTTCCTCACCGCGGTGTTCGTCGTGGGAGCGGGCATTACGGCGCTGCAGACTTCAGCGAACCCTTATGTTTCAATTCTAGGGCCCGAGCATTCCGCACCTGTCCGCCTGACCCTGGCACAGGCCCTCAACTCGCTCGGAGGCACGCTGGCTCCGCTCGTGGCCGGCGCATTCATCCTTACCGATCCTGACAAACTCGCCAGCAAAGCCAGCATCGCCGACACGGTGCGCGGACCCTACATCGCCATCGCCGCGGCGCTCCTCGTGCTGGGACTGGCCGTGGCATTTTCCCACCTTCCGCCGGTTGCTGAAACCCAATCCTTCCGCCCCGGCAACGCCGGCGATCCGGTCCTCAGCCGCAGCATCTGGGCCTACAAACATACAGTTCTCGCAGCGCTCGGCATCTTCTTCTATGTGGGGGTGGAAGTGGGCCTGGCGTCGATCGCCGTCAACTATTTCAAGACCCAGGGCATGAGTTCGCTGAAGACCGCATCCTTCCTGGTCTCGCTCTACTGGTTCGGCGCGCTCGTCGGCCGCCTGCTCGGCTCCTGGATTCTCACCAAGGTCAAATCGGGCAAGCTGGTCACTATCTTCGGCTTTGCCGCCGCGGCACTGATCGCCGTCTCAATGTTTACGTCGGGCGAAGTGGCCATCTGGACCCTGGTGCTGTGCGGGTTCTTCAACTCGATCATGTTCCCGAACATCTTCACTCTTGGCATTGCCGGACTGGGACCAATGACCAGCAAGGGCTCGGGACTGATTATGACAGCAGTTGTCGGCGGAGCCGTGATTCCTTATCTGCTTGGCGCATTGGCCGACAGGGTCGGCATTCAGCACGCCTTTGTCCTTCCGGTTATCTGCTATCTCTACATTGCCTACTATGGCATTTGGGGATCGAAGCCCACGCGGACGGTTGCGTAGAGGCAGCTTCAGGCTGTTAGCTCTCGATTCTTAGGACGAATGCTGCGTGCAGTCGGATCAACTGCGGGTGCCCCAGATCATCCGCCGTGGCAGACCGCGGCGGATGAGATCTGGGATGCTCCGTCGCTCAACGGGAATGTTTGGGATCGGGCTCGGTCTTCCGCATGACGCGCAAAGCAAAACTGCCGAAATCGAAATCGCGCAAGCCGAATCTGCTTCTCGCGGTCGTTGTTGCAATTGCGGTGCTGCTGATTCTTTTGCGGATGCTTGTCTTCGTCGCGGGGCACGGGCGCCGCAGGTTATAACTTTGCGGTCTTCGCCGCCTGCCACGCCTTGACGAACTTCCAGTGAATGTAAACCGAGTGGTTCAGATGCTGGAGCAGGCCTTCGCGGCCATCCAGAAAGCCAGCTCGGAAAATGTAGTTATAAACAAAGGTCGCCAGCGGATTCAAAAGCGCATTCCAGGCAAGAGAAGCCAGTGAGCGTGGCGCGCGGCCGGACTCGACAAGCATCTGCGCGCCTGCCGAACTGTAGCGATTCATATGATCGATGTAGTCATCGAGCGTCGGGTAGCAATGGTGCAACAGCGGGTACCTGAGCGTGCCCACTCGTCCCGTAGCCTCCATCGTTTCATGGACTGGACGCTGTGCGAACCGCGCCGCGCCGGGGCGGAAGAGCCTCAGCTTGGGGTCGGGCCAGTAGCCGCCGTGGCGCATTGGCCTGCCGAGAAAGTGATTGAGCCGAGGAATCCGGTAGGCGCTGAACGCCGGCTCGCCCACCAGTAGTCCCTGTATCTCCCTCGCCAGGTCCGGGCTTACTTCCTCATCCGCATCAAGCGACAGGACCCAGTCTCCCGTTGCATGGGCAATGGCCGAGTTTTTCTGCAAGGCAAAGCCCTTCCATGGCTCCTGGAAGACCCGCGCGCCCGCCTTCTGTGCAATTTCCACGGTTGCGTCCGTGGACCCTGAATCCACGACGACAATCTCCTGCGCCCAGCTCACGCTTGCCAGCGTGCGCGGCAGGTTGGCCGCTTCGTTCAGCGTAATCAGGGCCACAGAGAGAGTCTTCGGCATTGAGCCAAGGATAAACCGCCGGCTGCCTCAACAACCTAAAGTAACCGTAAACATACCGCAATCGCTTGTTTCTCCAGCTTTCCGGCGATATGCTTCCACGCATGGCAGAGTTCCCCAACAATCCCACACGATTCGATCCGTACAAGAACTTCAAATTCCGCGTGAAGTGGGACGGGCAGTTTATCCCCGGCATCACGCGGGTTTCAGGCCTGCTCCGCACCACCGGGGTAGTGGAGAACCGCGAGGGCGGCGACCCCAGCACGAGCCGAAAATCGGCAGGGCTCACCGAGTTTGCCCCCATTACGCTGGAGCGCGGCCTGACGGACGACCCGGCCTTCGAAAACTGGGCCAACCTGGTGTGGCAATTCGGCGCGGGCCTCGGGTCCGAATCTTCGCTCAACGAATTCCGGAAAGATATCCTCATTGACCTCTTCAACGAAGCCGGACAACTGGTTCGCTCGTACAAGGTCTTTCGGTGTTGGCCATCGGAGTATCGGCCGCTCTCGCAGATGAATGCCAATGCGGCGGAAGTGCTGATTGAGAGCCTCACGTTGCAGAACGAAGGCTGGGAACGGGATGCATCGGTCGTCCCGCCGGCGCAGACTTAGCCTGCCGCCGCAGCCGCAACCTCCGCCCACTCTTCCGCGCCCAGCTTCAGTGACGCCGCGGCCACGTTCTCTTCAAGATGCGCAACCTTCGATGTGCCGGGAATCGGCATCAGAACCGGCGAGCGCTGCAAGAGCCATGCCAGCGAGAGTTGCGAAACCGTAGCCCCGTGCCGCATGGCAATTTGTCCCAGTTTCTCCGCGGCGGGGTGGTCTGGCTTCAGCAGCTTTCCCCCGGCGTTGGGGTACCAGGGCAGGAATCCGATGCCCTCACTCTGGCACCAATTGAGCATTTCCTCATGACGGCGGTCGCCCAGACTGTATCGATTCTGGACAGTTACCACATTTACATATTTGCGCGCCGCCTCCACCTCTGCCGGAGTGACTTCGTCGAGGCCGATGTGGCGAATCTTGCCCTGCTCCTGCATCCGCTTCAGCGCGCCCAGCGACTCCTCAAGCGGCGTGCGTGGGTCGATGCGGTGGAACTGGTAGAGATCGATCCGCTCCAGCTTGAGCCGCCGCAGGCTCATTTCAACGCATTGAATCAGATAACCCGCGCGGCCCACATACTCGGTCTTGGACGGTCCCTGCCGGGTAATGCCGCCCTTGGTGGCGATGACCACGCCCGGCGGATAAGGGGCCAGCGCTTCGCAGATCATCCGCTCGGCAATCTCCGGCCCGTAGGCGTCGGCCGTGTCGATCAGCGTCACGCCCAGTTCTACCGCGCGGCGCAGCACGCGCTTTGCCTCCGCTGGATCTGCCGGCTCGCCCCATGCGCCTTCGCCCACCAGGCGCATGGTGCCGTAGCCCAGCCGATGAACGGGTACGTCGCCGCCGATGAGAAATGTGCCGCTGGCGGCCGCTGAAGGATTCTTCGCACTCATGATGGATTCGATTCTATCTTTGTCATAAAGGTGTCGCACAATCTCCGGAGCATGGCACAATCCATAACACCGGCAGCCGGGAACCGCGCCCCACCCGGCTGCGTATCTTCAAGGGCACAAGCAAGGAGAAGCCCCAATGAGCAGCTACGCCTATCCCAACCCGCAAGCCATCTTCTATCAGCAGTATGAAGCGGTCCGCCGCGATGAGGTTGTCGGCATCCTGCTGGCGCTGTTTCTGGGCAGCTTTGGCATTCACCACTTTTATCTGCGCCGCACCGGGCTCGGCATTCTCTACCTTTGCTTCTTCTGGTCGGGGATTCCGGCACTTCTCGGCTTTATCGAGTGCTTCTTCATGGCCGGCCGGGTGCGCGAGTTCAACGCCATCCAGGCGGCGGGAATCGCCGCGGCGCTGGGCATTCCGGCGCCCGGATGGGGCCAGCCGGTGAACGTAACGGTCAATGTGCCGCCGGGGGTGCCGCCTGGGGCGCCGCCTCGGGTGATGCAAGCTCAAGAGGCGCAGCCCGGTGCACTCAACGCCTGCGCGCGTTGCCACCAGACCAACCCGCCCAGCGCGCACTTCTGCTCGGGCTGCGGTGGGGCGTTGTAAGGGCAGCGTCTAGGCACTTTGAAGGATAGCGATTTCCGAAACGTTGTCCTACTCAATCGCTCAGGCTGAATTCAGCGTGTGTGCGATTCAGTCAGTATCAGCGAGTTGGCCGGCGAGGAGTTCCGCAAGATAGTTCGCCAGGTTAGAAACGTTGAAGTGGCCATTGTTCCAATGGCGATCTGCCTCCCGAAGGGCCTGATAATATGGCTCCCGATTCTCCCTTATCCGTTCAGGCACGATCTTTTTCCCGGGTAGCAGTGTTCCTTGCCTCATGCAAAGAAGGTAGTAGCAAGCAGCTCTAGCCGTTCTTCCGTTGCCTTCCACAAATGGGTGAATCCAATTGAGCCTCCAGAGTGCGTACGCAGGAAGAATTGTGGGGTGGTCCAGAACGTCCCAATTCTCATGTATGAGCGAAAAGAACCGGTCCATTTCATTTGCAACATCTTTGAAGTGAGGCGGTAGATGGTTGCCGACGTAGATAGGCTCTTCCCGGAAACGCCCTCCGAATTGGGCTAAGTTTGCAATTGCCGCTGCGTTTAGAGCCCACAATGTGTATTTGTCGAAAGCCTCAATGCCTTTTGATAGGCCAATCTCTATGCAATTTAGCAACAGGTCGTATTGCCGTAGGAGGTTCTGCTCCTGGACTTTCGCATAAAGTTCCGGATTGTCACTTTCTCTTACGCTCATATCAAAGTCGAGCAGCTATTACCTGGTTTCGCCCGTCGAGGGAAAGAGGCGGACACTTTGCGATGCACACCGGACGCTATCCTTCGTTATCCGATCCGAATTCAGAGAGTTGCCAAAGGCGAAGCTGATTCGCTGTTCGCGCAACTCCTGATCCGTCACAGCGCGATCACGTGATTGCTTCAAAAGCAGCAACAGATCCTCACTCGCTTGAGCGACACCAAGAAACTGTTTCCTATCCGCCATAATGCCACCTCCAGATGCTGCCCACTTGGTTCAAGTATCATAGCCCATCCCCAAAGATTCTGCCGGTGCAACCATATACCGTTTTGATGCCGTGCAGAACTCGCGGGATGGAGTCGCTCGCTGACAAGGTTGATGTGATGACTCACATGACCATTGACTTGATTGAGATGCAGATTCCATGGCCAACAACCGAAAGCAAGGAAACGTCACTACATATTCGCATGTCCCGATCGCATCGACTCGTTGAACTTTGGCTTTGTAAAGTCCAGCGCGGCCTCGAGAGCCGCCTGGTACTGGGGCGCGCGCGCCATCAGCGCCGGCGTGGCTGCGGCAAACTCTCCATTCAGCACCATCAGCCCCGCACCCGCCTCATCGCCGGCCATGCGCAGCAGGTCCGCTTCCGTTGTATTCAGATACTGTGCGTCTCGCGGATCGGCAATCCACACCGGCTTGCTTTCGCCGAGCACTCCAGAGAGCCAATAGACCTTGTTGAGCAGGTAGTTCAGCCTCTCGGTGTCGTCGGTATCGGTAAACACAAACTTCTTGCCCCAGCGGCTGTAGTAGCGCGTGGTCACCGGCACCGGCTGGCGGTTGCCCGACTTCAGGAACTCCAACTGGCCGAGATCGACCGTCTTGCGCACCGCGTTGTAGACAAAAGTCTCCGCATACGGCTGCTCCATTGCCGGCACAATCTCGGCAAAGGTCTGCGTCACAGCCGCCGCCACTTTGGCGTGCAGGTTGTGGGTGCCGCCGTCGGCGAGGTGCATTTCGCCGTGCACGATGTAGGTGTCTGCACCCGAAGTCGATTGGTGGAAGGGCCATTGAAACCGGCCAAAAGCAATTGGCAATCCGGCGAGCGTCACGTAGCACTCGGGGCGGGGATTGCGCAGCCGCTTGGCCTCGCCGGCCAGGTGCGCGGTCATTGTCGGCAGCAGGTCCGGCTTGTCGAAATGGAAGGTCTCGCTCAGTTCCAGCTTCAAAGTGCGGCCGCCGGTTGCGGAGCCGGGAATTCCAAGCTCGTACTCAGCCGTTGGCCGCCCGTGGAAGTCGGCACCCTGGGTAGCGGATACGAGCACGAGGCCGGCTTGAGCGGCGGCCGCTTCTAGAGACGTGACAAGGGACGATTTCAATTCAGCAGTCATGTGCAGGGAATCCTGGATTCGAGTGTCGGTGCACAACCATTTTACGGGACTGGGGTGCGCTGTGCAGCGGGCTACCGGGGCTGACCTTCCGAAACCGGTCAACCTAATTAGTCGCCGGTCTGGATGTTTACCAGGACATCGGCAGGTTGGCTGCCGGGGGAGACGGTGCTGGTTTGCGGGGCGCGCCAGTGGTCGATGTAGCTGATCTTGTGGACGCAGCCGATGGTGCAGTTGGGGGCACAGCTTTTCGCGGTCAGGAACTCGCGTTTCACGTCGTCAGTGGTGTAGCTGGCCAACGGCACGCCGGGGTAGCCGCGCTGCTGCGAGCAGTAGTGCACCAGGCCGTCTTCGCAGATGTAGAGGTAGCGCGAGCCGGCGCGGCAGCGCCAGTCGTTCGGCTTGCCGGCGGCGATGGCGGCCTGGAAGTCGTCGAAGCGCGAGTAGTTTACTTTCTTCCAACCGCTCATCTCTTCGTAGACTTTGGCTTCGTCGGGCTTGAGGGGCTTGAGCTGCCCGTCGCCGTCGTGGATGATGCCGATGGTCGACGTAAAGCCCAGCGCAATGGCGCGCTTCCCGATGACCAGCGCATCGTTGGGGTCGCGGAAGCCGCCGCCTACGACCGAATTGATGTTTACGTGGAACTCCGCATACTGGGCGAGCATTTCAAGCTTCTTGTCCAGCACTTTGAGGCTCTTGACGGACACTTCGTCCGGGACGAGGTTGTCGATGGAGATCTGCATGTGGTCGAGGCCGGCGCGGTTGAGGCGCTGGACGCGCTCGACGTTGAGCAGGTAGCCGTTGGTGATCATGCCGGCGATGGCGCCGGTGCGGCGCATTCGGACAATGATTTCATCGAGTTGCGGATGGGTGAGCGGCTCGCCGCCGGAGATGCCGATCATGGCGGTGCCGAGCCGGCCCAGGTGATCGATGCGGCTGTTCATCTCTTCGAGGGGGACGGGCTCGGAGACCTTGTCGTACTCGTTGCAGTAGGCGCAGCTCAGATTGCAGAAGCGCGCCGGGACAATCTGCGCCAGCACGGGATGCGCGGTGGAGGCGAGAGCGCTCGTCACCATTCTCAATTCGCGGACTTTACGGGTGGCTGCCAGCCACCGTCCGCGCGCCGTCGATCTGAGGGAAACTGCCATCTCTTCTATTGAAACACAATGAGACAGGGGTCAGGGGTCAGGGTTCAGGGGTCAGAAAGAATGCTCCGGGAGAGATGGCGCCGACGGAGGTTTAACGCGCGATTGCCGGGGTAAAAGGGGACGAATTGCTCTTCGAATGACCGCCTTTGGGCCGACAGTCGTCTGTTCGGAGGGAAATCTTGCGCAATTGCACTGATACATCAGGTGGTTTTTTCCGCAAGATACTGATAGAAGCGGACGAAATGAGCGAAATAAAGAGGTTGTGTGTTTTTGTTGACGGTTTTGTTGCGGTTGGGAGGGATTTATCGGCTGGGATCGGGGGTCAAAAAGACTGCTCACTTGAATTTGTTGGTTTCCCACTCATCGCGGTGAAGCCGCGATGAGTGGGAAACCCGGCCGACATTACTTTTGAAGCTGTCAATAGCCGGGAAGATTTTGTGCGCGCAATTCCGCGTCGAGCTGCTTGCCGAGGCGGATGACGATTTTTGGGAGGGCTCCGATGTCGGCAGAGGAGGTACGGAAGTTGACGATGCAGGCGCGGAGGGCGAATTTGCCGCGGATGACGGCGTTGGAGAGATAGGCTTCGCCGCTCGCTTGAAGATGGGTGAGGAGCTCGAGGTTGAGCTTGTCGAGATAAGCGTTGATATTCTCGTCGCCGGGGCGGAGGTCGGGAGGAACGTATCGGAATGTGGTGATGCTGAGGGAGTGGGTGAGCGCTTCAAGCTCGCGATAGGGAACGATGCGGTCGTAGAGTTCGCGGGCGAGGCGGATGTCATCGGAGATCATTTGCACGTAGCCGGAGCGCCCGACCTGCTGGAGCGCGAGCCAGACCTTGAGAGCACGAAAGCCGCGGGAGTTCTGGGGGCCGAGGTCGAAGTAATTGGTGGCCTCGTCGCCGAAGTGGTAGTAGACGGGATGATAGGAGAAAGCGGCGCGGAGTTTTTCCGGGTCGCGGACCAGGACGCAACCAGCTTCGAGCGGCGCATAGAGCCACTTATGCGGGTCAACGGCGATGGAGTCTGCCTGGCGCAGGCCGGCCATTTCCACGGAGGCATCGGGGAGAGCGGCGGCGAGGCCGCCGTAGGCGCCGTCGACGTGAAACCAGAGGTTGAACTCGCGGCAGAGGGCGGCTAACTCGGGGAGTGGGTCAACGGCGCCTGTGCTGACTGTGCCGACGTTGCCAACAACGAGCATCGGCTTGTCGCCGGCGGCTATGTCGCGAAAGATTTGCTCGCGGAGAGAGGCGAGGTCGATGCAGAACCGGTCATCGGCGGAGATCCAGCGGATGGAGTCGGTGCCGAGGCCGGCGATGTCCGCGGATTTCTGAATCCAGGTGTGGGTTTCGCTTGAGCAGTAGACCCGCAGACGTGCGGCGGCCATTCCCGTCTTGCGCAGGTCCCAGTCGGCTTGCGCCTGACGCGCGGCGAGAAAGCAGACGAAGTTGGCCATGTTGCCGCCGCTGACAAACAGGCCTCCGCAGTTGGCTGGATAACCTAACATCTCCGCGATCCAGCGAACGGTTTGGGCCTCGATTTCGCTGGCCATGGGGGATAACAGCCATGCGCCGACGTTGGGATTGACCGAGGAAGCGAGCAACTCACCGAGGGCGCCGATGGGCGCGGCAGAGGAAGTAACGTATCCCCAGAAGCGGGGATGACCGTTGAAGAGAGAGTGGTCGAAGAGGAGGTCGGCGGCGTAGTTGAGCAGCGTCGCCGGGGCTGTGCCGTGCTGCGGCAGCGTGCGATCGGCATCGAGCGCCCGGCGAACTTCAGAGGGCGATTCGCCGGGAGCAACGGGCCGCTGGGGAAGCGAGTCGAGGAAGCCGGCGATGCGATCGACGAGCTGGTGGCCTAACTCCCGGAACTCCCGTGAGTCCATGTCCAATGGCGATATGCGCTTTTCTGCGCTCTCTCGGTTCAGCATGGCGAGCCTCGCTGAGATTTTAGTTCAAGCATGCTGTTTTTGTTGTGAGGTTGCGTGCCGGGTTCGATAGAATGGCACGCACTGGAGATGATGTACATGGGACGGAGATACGCCAACATTCTTGAAACAGTGGGCAACACGCCGGTAGTGAGGATCAACCGGCTGGCGCCGCCCGACATCAACCTCTATGTGAAGGTGGAGGCTTTTAACCCGCTCGGATCAGTGAAGGACCGGCTGGCGCTGGGCGTGATTGAGGATGCGGAGCGGAGGGGAAAGCTGAAGCCAGGGCAGACCGTGGTTGAGGCGACGAGCGGGAACACGGGGATTGGACTGGCGATGGTGTGCGCTGCGAAGGGCTATCCGCTGGTGGTGACCATGGCGGAGAGCTTCAGCATTGAGCGGCGCAAGCTGATGCGGTTTCTGGGAGCGAAGGTGGTGATTACGCCAGCCTCGGCCAGGGCTGTGGGCATGGTTGCCAAGACGGTTGAGCTGGCTGAAAAGCATGGCTGGTTTTACACGCGCCAGTTCGAAAATGAGGCGAACGCCGCCATGCACTCGCGCACTACGGCGAAGGAGATTCTGAGGGACTTCAAGGACGAGCGGTTGGACTACTGGGTGACGGGATTCGGCACGGGCGGCACGCTGAAGGGCGTGGGGCGGGTGCTGGCCAAGAAACGGCCGGAGACCAAGATCGTGGTCTGCGAGCCGGAAGAAGCGCCGATGCTTTCAAGCGGAATTGAGCAGCAAAGGAAACGGGACGGCTCGGCAAAGGTGGCGCACCCCTCGTGGAAACCCCACCCCATGCAGGGCTGGAGCCCGGACTTTATTGCCAAGCTCACGGGCGATGCCGTGAACATGAAAGTCATCAGCCAGCTGCTGACCATTCCGAACGCCGATGCCTTGAAGTGCAGCAAGGACCTCGCGAAGAAGGAAGGAATCTTTGTGGGAATTTCGTCGGGCGCGACGTTTGCGGGAGCGCTGCGCGTGGCGGCAGAGGCTCCGAAGGGGTCGACAATTCTGTGCATGCTTCCCGATACGGGCGAGCGGTATTTGAGCACGCCGCTGTTTGCCGACGTTTCAGTAGACATGACCGAGGAAGAGCAGGCAATTGCGCACTCGACGCCGGGATGTTGGCTGACGCCGGCGCAGTAGAACTCGGCGGGTGGCCCACCCTTACGGTTCTCGATCCCGACTACCAAGGTGGGTGCCCCATCCTTCGCCTTTTCACTGGCGATGGGTGGGATCGCATGACACTCAATCTGCGCGCAGTCCACGCTGCCTACCTTCCCGACTTGGTGCGCGGTTCGGCTTCCATCAGGTTGGCGAGGATGTCGTTGATTCGGGTGAGGTGACCTTCGCCTTTGGAGCGCAGCCAATCGAGCACCTGGGGATCGAGACGGATGCTCACTGCGATCTGTAGAAAAGCAGGCCTCAGGGGCTAAAGCCCACCTTCATTTTGCGATCTCAATCTGTCGGGGTTGAAACCCCGGCCTACCAGTCATGCCCTGATACAAAGCCCATTGTCCGATCCTTTGCATTCCTCGCGCGATGGCGCGCTCGCTGTATTTTCGCCGGTCCCAGCGCTTCTAGTTTGCCGTAGATTTCACCTTTAATGATCACCCCACGTCCGCGCGTCAGTACACGCCGGGGATGAGGCGCTTGGTCTCTCGGCTGTAGGCGGCGTAGTCTTCGCCGAAGTGGGCGAGGAGGGCGGACTCTTCAATGCGGATTCGGTAAAGGAGCGCCAAAGTTGTGGGGACGATCATCACGGCGAGGCTGAGCCAGTTGCGGGCATGGAGGCCTACGGCGAGAAAGATGAGGAGCAGGCCAAGGTAGGAAGGGTGGCGGACGACGCGGTAGAGGCCTGTTCGTTGCACTTTCTGCTCGGTGCGGATGGCGACGTTGGCGCTGAACGATTTGCCCAGCGTAAAGATGGCCGCAAGGCGAATGGCGAGGCCGGCGATGAGAACTGCGCGGCCCAGCGGACGGAGCCAATCGGCATCGTGAATCCTGGTCGCGTTCACCGCTTCGCGGACCCAGGCGGAGCCGGTCATTGAAGTAACAATGACGATCCAGAGCAGGAGCATTGAGCCGCGATCCTGCACCTTGCCGCCGCCCTGCCGGGTGCGCGTGAGGACGGCGACGAAGATTTCGAGCGCGAGCCAGCCCCACATGAGGCAGTTCCAAAGTCTGGGCATAGTGAGTGCTCCTCATTTCATCGTGAATCGGGTGGACATAGCCGGGACTGTGGCGCTGTTGGAAAAGCAGAGCCCGCAGGGGCTTAAACTCAGTCGATTTTGCGATCTCAATTTGCCGGGGCTAAAACCGCGACCTACCGGTCATGCCTTGTTCCAAAGCCTTCGAGCATCAACAACCTTGGGGAATCTTGCCTGAGTGCGTTGAGTTCCAAGTCCAGCGAAATACCGATTGATTCATCGGTCTCCAAGAGCATCTGTTCCCCATGATAGACTTCGTGTGCATTTGAACGAGACATCTCGCGGAGGTTTCTTCAGCACATGTTCAGGCTTCGGATTGCATCGTGGTTCAGTCTTGTCTCCATTTTTGTTTTTCTGCTGGCAACGAGCGTGGCAGGCAACGCCCAATCCGCACCAGGCCCGCAGTGGGTGGGCACGTGGGCGGCATCGCCAATGCTGGCGGTGGGCGGCTTCACGGTGCATCCCTTTGCCGCGGTGACTCTGCGGGAGGTTGTGCACGTCTCGAATGGCGGCGAGCAGGTGCGGGTTCGCTTTACCAACGAGTTCGGTCTGGACGGGCTGACGATCAGCGACGCGCATGTTGCCCAGAGCGCGGGCGGATCGGCGACCAAGGACGGCACGGACCACGCATTGACGTTTGGCGGCGCGAGCAGCGTGAGGATTCCGCCGGGCGCGGCGATGTACTCCGATCCGGTGGCTCTTGCCGTGCCGGCGCTCTCCGATGTAGCGGTGAGTTTCTATCTGCCCTCGCAGGTGATGCGCGGCGAAACCTTCCACTCATTTGCCGACCAGGACAATTTTGTTGCCGACGGCGATGTGGCCGGAGCAGCCACGCTCTTGTCTCCTGCCACATTGCAATCGTGGTATTTCCTCGACGGCATCGACGTGAACGCAGTGGAGGGCTCGCGCGCCGTCGTCACGCTGGGCGACTCGATTACGGACGGCGCGCTCTCTACGAAGAATGCCAACAGCCGCTGGCCCGATGCGCTGGCTGCGCGTTTGAAGCAGGAGCATGGACTGGAGCAGGTTTCCGTTCTGAATGAAGGCATCGGCGGCAACCGCGTTCTGAACGATGTGGCCGGGCCGAGTGCGTTGGCGCGGCTGGATCGCGATGTGCTGGCGCAGGACGGTGTGCGTTACGTGATTGTGCTGGAAGGCATTAACGACATTGGCCGCCTGGCGCATCTGACCGCGCCTGAAGACGACGTGACCGCGGAGTTGCTGGAGGAGGGGCTGAAGCAGATTGCGGACGTCGCGCATGTGCACGGCATCAAGGCAATTGGCGCCACGCTGACTCCATATGGAGGGGCCGGATACAGCTCGGAGAAGGGCCAGCAGGTGCGCAAGGACGTGAACAACTGGATTCGCACCAGCGGCACGTTCGATGGCGTGATCGACTTTGACCAGATCACGCGCGATCCCCAGAACCCCGATCGTTTCAATCCGGCGTTTGACTCCGGCGACCACCTGCATCCGGGCGATGCGGGATATAAAGCCATGGGCGAGGGCATCGACCTGAAACTTTTCAAATAGCCGCGTACCGGGTGGCGGAATCAATCCGGACCGGCGGCGTTATCCTGTTTGTGAAATGGCGTTTCCGATCAAAATCTGTGTCGTCTGTTCTGAAGAGTTCGAGCTGAAGCCGGACAAGCCCGGTTTTGCGAATCGCTGTCCGGCGTGCAGCGAGCCGGAGGAGATTGCGCCGACCTCAGCCGGCAGCGTGGACCCCGGCGATCGCAAGTCTGCGAGCGAAATGAATGCCGCGAGACGGAAGGCGATTCGCGACATGCTCTACCGCAAGGAGAGTTGACGATTTCGAGTTTTCCGGGTTTTGGGGATCATGGTATCCCACCCTGGCCGCGATAGTGCTGCGTTCAGGATCGGGCACCCGGCTGGTTGAGGTTCGAGGAATCCCACCCTAGCGACAAAAATCCGCCGCGGCGGATCGCGAGGGTGGGGCACCCAATCGCACTTTCGGCATCTGGGGCCGGGCGACTACGAGAGGTTGCCTGAAGACGGGCCTTGCCCTTTCTCGAGCGAGCCCTGGCGGTGCTTTGAGTCCACTTGCAGGGTAAGCGTCTGCTGCTTCTTGTCGCGCAGAATGGTTACCTGCACCGGCTTGCCCTGGTTGGAGCGCAGGGCGCGGTCCCATCCGGCAAGATTCGTCACCGGGTCCGAGCCCACCTTGAGAATGATGTCGAAGGCCTTGAGGCCCGCGGCGGCGGCCTCGCTTTTGCGCGCCACCTGCTTGACCATCAGTCCGCTGGGCACACCCATGTATTCGGCCATCTGCGAGGTCAGCGGCTCGACGAGCGCGCCCACGTTCAGGCTGCTGCCGAAGAAGGGCAGGTGAAAACCTCCGCCCGCAATAGGCGCGTCTCCGCCGCCGGCGAGAATGCCCATGCTGGGGGGCGGCGCAAAAACATCGCCGCCGTTGTCGATCTTGTTCCACACATCGTGTCCCAGCACCTGGCGATCGGCCAGCTCGACCGCGAGGGTCTGGATGTTGCCGTCGCGGCTGATCTCGATGCTGACCTTGCGGCCGGCAGGAATCTCCTTGAGCATGCGGCGCAACTGCTCGGCGCCTTCAACGTTTTGCCCGTTCAACTGCAATACAACGTCGTTGACCTTGAGCCCGATTTGCCCGGCCGGCGCATCGTGGTCGATGAGGGTGACGACGGCGCCGCGCACCTCTTTGAGCTTGAGCGCCTGCGCCTTATCGGTGTCCACGTCGACGATTTCCACGCCCAGGTAGCCCTGCGAACTGGAAAGCAGCAGAGGGCTTGAGCTCCCTGCCAACTGACCAAGAGTGTTTGCCTGCGCGCGGGCGGCGAGGGGCGCAAGCATGATCCCCGCGGCAAGAATCGCGGCAGGGATTACCACCAGACTTAAATTGCGATACGGCCTCAACAAGGGCTTCATCACTTCTTCTCCAGCGATTGCTTCTCTTTTCCCGGCTTCGCGCTCTGTTTGATTGACGGCGCGCTGAAGGGAAGGTAAGACACTGTACCTTACTGAATCTCCGGAACCCGGCTCAAGACTTGCCGGGAAACATTCCGGATCTGGGGATTATCGTCGGAAGTGGAAACGGAGTACAGCACCTGCTGGACGCTGGTGTCGGCTTCCACCGGTTCCAGAAGATTGATGGACTTGGTGCGAATGCGCGGATCGCTGTCGTTGAGCAGCGCCTCGAGCACCGCGTTGCGCACGCGCACGTCCTCTGCGACATAGGGTTCCAGGCCCTCCAGCGCCTTTTCGCGCACGCCGGCGTTCTTGTCGTAGCGCAGCGCCACCATGAGCGCGTCGCGGATGCCCGCTCCCTGGCAACTGTGACCGGCGCGGCACTCGGCCGCGAGCAGTCCCACCGAGTCGTCGCGCACGCCCGCCGAAGGCGAGTTCTCTGAAGCCAGCATCAGCAACTGGCGGATCGCCGGGTCGTCCAGCGAGCCCTGAATGTGCTCCGGCACGAGCTGGTTGTAGCTCACATCCACCATCTCGCTGCCCGGCTGCCTCACAATGCTCGAAACGTTGGCCACGTTGGCGATCGAGGGTGCGGCTGCAGGCTGCGGCGCCAGGATTGCCGCCGTGGCAGCAGGCGCCTGCGCGGCGGTGTGGGCGGTGCGATTCTGCGCAAACTCATAGCCGCCCAGGCTGCCCGCTCCGATGCCGGCAACCAACAGCAGGCAGGCCGCCACCGGGGCAGCTTGCAGGCTGGCTACGTTGTTCGTCATTTTCTGCGCCAGCAATTCATACCAGCGCTTCGGCGGCAGCGCGTCCAGCGCCTCATCCAGCCTGAGCCGGCTGCGCGCTACAAGGTTTGGCCCCGGCTCCGCCACTGGAAGCGCATCGGCCAGCACCTTCAACGCCAGCAGTTGCTCGCGCTCCTTGCGGCAGTCCGCGCAGTCAGCCAGGTGCCGCTCAAGTTCGTGCACCTGTTCGTCCGGCAACTCCGCATAAGCCGCCGTTACTATCCGTTCGTGTGCAAGTTCGCAATCCATAATCTACGTCCTTCCAGCCTCAAGAAAGTACCACAATCAATGCATTAAGATTTGGCCAAAACTTCATCACCGTCACCGCCTACCTCAACTCCGCCAACTGCATTCTCAGCTTCTTTGTTGCCCTGAAGAGAGTGTTCTTCGCCGTCTCTTCCGTGGTGTGCAGCATCTCTCCTATGGTCCTCAGGCGCAGTCCCTGATAGTGCTTCAACTCGAAGACCATCCGCTCCCGCGGCGTCAGCTTGACAAGCGCCGCCTGAATCTTCTGGCCCAGAACCTTGCGATCCAGCTCCTTGGCGGGATTTGAAAACGACCGGTTGTCGGAGACTGAAGCCAGCAGGTCGATCTCGTCGCCGGAGTGGTCCACCACCACCGCGTGATCTTCGCGCCTGGTCTTCTTGCGCCGCAGCTGGTCAAGGCAGAGGTTGGTGACGATCCGGTAAATCCACGTATAGAAGGAACACTCGAAGCGGAAGTTGCCGATGTAGCGGAAGGCCTTCAGAAACGCTTCCTGGTAGATGTCTTCCGCGTCGTGTTCGCTGCCGGTCAGGTGCAGCGCCAGGCGCAATACCTGGTGCTCATACTGGCGGACCAGGGCGTCGAAGGCCACGCGCGAGCCGGCCTGGGCCTCGCGGATCAACTCCATCTCCTGGGCACGGACTTGCTGGCGCTCCGCGTCGCGGTTTGCGCCGTCCCGTCCCGTTCCGCCCATCGCCCTCGATGCAGCCATACCTGCTGAGGATTGTACCTTCCGCGTGGATGGCCAGGCTAAACCTGGAGCAACCGCAGGCGGAGAAACCGGATAGACTACGCCATCTGCCGCCATTGAACCTCCGATCCTCCAAGTCAGCGAATCTCCGCTCCGGGGGCTTGCCTATGCCCAATCGGCGCGAGCCGCCGCTATAGCCGCTCAAGGGTCCTTTTGTGAGGAATCGTTCTCCTGCGATCTTTCCCCAGAAAGACCCACTCTGTAACTGTTCGGCAGATCTACGGGAATCCGGAAGATACCGTAGAAAGTGTCTGTACCGGAGTAGACGCTGAAACGCCCGATTGGTAATCCGCTTCGAGGGCTGCCGGGCAGTATGCCGGGTGAGCGGGGCCACAGGGGGAATCCTGCCGGCCAGGTTTGCCCGGCTACACTGGAAATCGATGACTGGAAACCTGTTTGAAAGCTCAGCTCCCCCTGAATCGGCAAGCGAGTGGCACACAGCCCATTGCGACGGCGGGTCGCGGGGAAACCCCGGGCCCTCCGGGTATGGAGCCGTAGTCGAGGACGCACAAGGCCAGGTGGCCGCCCGCCTGAGCCGTTTTCTTGGGGCCCAGACCAACAACTACGCCGAATACTCCGGATTGCTGGCGGTGCTGGAATGGGCGCTTGCGAACGGGGTGAAACGGCTGCGCGTTGTGTCCGATTCGGAGTTGATGGTCAAGCAGATGAAGGGACTCTACAAGGTGAAGAGCCCGGGGCTGATCCCACTTTGGCAGGAGGCCCGGCGGCTGGCGGGGCGGTTGGATGGGTTTGAGATGCGGCATACGCTGCGGGGCGGGAATAAAGAGGCCGACCGGCTGGCGAATGAGGCGATGGATAAGGGGATGGGGGGTAAGCGGAGTTAGCCCGCCCCGGCGGGTTGGCCGCGCTTCGCGCGTGTTGGCGGAGTTAGCCGGTCAGCGAGTCAGCTATTCTACGGCGCCATATTCCTGCGCGCCGACCTTCAGAAATTGGCCGCCGTGCCACCGATATCGTGTCCGCACAAATCTGGAGGAGCAGCAATCTCCCGACCTTCTTGCGGGATCTAGAAGTTCAAAGACAAGACTCCCGCGCTCTCCGTAGACCTTGTAAAGGCCGAGGTATGCCCGGTCGCCTGTATGGCAGTAAGCCATCAGTTTTGGTTTTCCGACCTCAAGCGAGTAGATATAGACATAGTGCGTGTTCTGGGTGCCGCCTGTTTGATAAAGCAGGACGACGATTGCATCCTCTTTGCCCTCGCCAGTTACGTCTGCGAAGCTCACGGATTGCAACGTGAAGCCTGAAGAGTCCTTTCCATCAACGAGATGGATAGGTTTCCGGTTCGCATACTTATCCTTCGCATTGCCCAACCATTTCAGCTCGCCATGTCCGAGAAGGGGACCGCTCAACGGATAAGTGAAGTTCTTAAAATCCACTTCCCGAATGCTGCTTTGGGCGGACGCGAATACGCCCGCAATGCAAATCAGAAATCCAAGGAGAAGGGAGCGCATGCGGAAAGCTTACTGCTGGCGCGCGATCTTCAATTGGTCGAGCGCGGTGCCCGAACTTTCTTTACTTTTGATAGAATGTAAAGAGAGGTGCTTGATCATGGAAGTCAAACTGAGCGCTAAGGGGCAGGCTACGATCCCAAAGGCGGTTCGGGAACGGCTGCAGATCGGCGCAGGGGACCGATTCAAGTTCTTCTTCCACCCGGACGGCGTGCTTATTCTGCCCAAGATTCCGGCCAGGCGCCTGAAAGGGAGCGTTCCCAAACTGGCGCGACGGGTATCTGCCGAGGAAATCGATCTGGCCATCGAGGCAGGCGCCACCAAGAGATTTCGGCGGAAGAAATGATCGCGCTCGATACAAACGTCCTTTTGCGCTACCTGGTACAGGACGATCCGGCGCAGTCGGCCCGGGCGACTGAAATCATTGAACGCCGTCTGTCGGCACGGAATCCTGGTTTTGTCAGCCTGGTCTGCATTCTCGAAATCGTCTGGGTTCTTGGAAGTTTGTACAAGCGCACGCGCCGGGAGATTGCTCAACACATCGAAATGATCCTGGCGGCCGATGCCCTTGAGGTGCAAAACGAGCAGGAAGTTTATCAAGCTGTCGTCGCGCTCCGAAATGGAACGGGGACGTTCGAAGACGCATTGATCGGCAGCATCGGCACTTGGCGAGGGTGCTCCGCAACTCTGACCTTCGACGAAACTGCGGCGAAACGGCTGCATGGGTTTCGGCTTATTTGAGGCGGAACCAGGCGGAGTTGGTTTCCCACTCATCGCGCGATAAGGCTGCGCGATGAATGATTGCATGACAGCGTCGGCTCCCTCGACCTGAGTAAACTGGTTGCGGCTAAACGACCACGAAGCTCGGGAGGAAAGGAGCCGAGCATGATGATTATAGGCTGTGATTTTCATC